>OLSD01000822.1_pt1 | contig 28883 bp, 22 predicted proteins | sample 1672211 | NCBI WGS metagenome assembly OLSD01 (sample SAMEA3136659, study PRJEB25190) | human gut metagenome | reverse complement strand
TTGGTACCAGACAGCTGCACTTTTCTGGTACTATTATTCTAAAGTCTTTACAGTGGCCTTTCTGTCTGACGTCGAACGTTGTTTCTTAATCCTATAATTGGCTTCCCCTCCGGCTGCCGAACGTTGTTCCTTAATCGGCGAAGCCGACAATTCTTCATTCTTCATTCTTAATTCTGATTGTCCTGTCAAGACACAATCCAAATCAAACGAAAATGACGGTACCAGAAAAGTGCAGCGCCCTTGCACCAAAGGGGCAGCCCCCTTGCACCGACAGTATCTCATAGGTATACTGACGGTAAACCACAGCTTCCGTGAGTTCTTACAATCCTGATTGTTTTCGCTGAGTTCTGCTTCTTTCCTTTATTATAAAGACGTCTTCTTCTATGCTGACACAAGGTCCAGGCAAACCCTAATGAGAGATTCGGGTTATAAAGCCCTCTCCAATCCATCAAATCATCCATATTTTATGGATAAATTGAAAAAATGTTTCGGAAAAATTTGGTAGTTAGAAAAAACTTCGTACCTTTGCACCCGCAATTAAGCAACAAGGGAGTTGCGGATACGGGGTGTAGCGCAGTTGGTAGCGTTCCTGGTTTGGGACCAGGCTGTCGCAGGTTCGAGTCCTGTCACCCCGACGAAGAGAGAATAATTTAGGTTATTCTCTCTTTTTTTATTTTGCGTGTTTGATGTGTGTTTTGAAATATTTGTAGTACTTTTGTGTTGAATTATAATAAAACGCAAATTTATGTTGCCGTATAACGATAAAGATATAACGTCTATATTCAACTATAGCAAGCAGTTGATAAACAAGTGTCTGCGTGATTTCGTACCTGATGCTAAAGAACAAAAGGGAAAGGGCGGCTTAGGACAATTGGTTGAAGAGCTGTTTTTCAAATACGATGTTAACAGCCGTCAGGAAGCAGACTTTGCATTTGTTAATGCTGAGCTGAAGTGTACTCCATTGAAGTTGGCTGTTAATGATGGCGATTTTTTGATAAAGGAACGTCTTGTATGCAGCATGATAAACTATGCTGAGGATTGGGACAAGAGTTTCGAGCAGTCGCATTTCTACAAGAAATGTTTGGTTATGCTCATTATGTTTTATCTTCATCAGAGCGGTGTGTCAAAACTCGACTTGCATTTCTTGTTTGCTGTCTTATGGAGGATTCCGGAGAAGGACCTCCTTATAATCCGCAATGATTATGAGACAATTATAACAAAAATCCGCAATGGGCAGGCGGAAACGCTGTCTGAGGGAGATACGATGTATTTGGGTGCGTGCAGAAAGGGGCAGAAGGGCGATTCGCTTATGGCGCAGCATGGTAGTGACATCGGGGCGCCCAGGCGTGCATGGAGCTTGAAGACGGCGTATATGCGTATCGTTCTTGACGAAGTGAAGAAAAACAATGTTGATGGTGCTTATTGCAATTATGACCTGGAATCTACGGGTCTGGAAGAGCTTGTCTCGGTTGATGAGTTGCGGAAGCGCTCTTTTGACGAGGTGATTAAAGACCGTTTCGCTCCTTATATGGGGCAAAGTTATACTGGCATTTGTTGCAAATTAGGTATAAACCCACTGACCGCAAAGTCAAAATATTTCGTTATCGCAAATGCTATTGCAGGCAACGGAAAGATTGGTAATGTGAATCACTCGGAAGAGTTCGTCAAATCCGGTCTGACAATGAAAACCGTCCGTGTTGGCAAGAATGGCGGAATTAAGGAAAGCATGTCGTTTGAGAATATAGACTACAGGGAAGTCTATGACTGCGAGGAATGGGTTGATTCGCGGCTTTATGAATTGTTTACGAGCCGCTTCATGTTCGTGGTATATAGAGAAACGGATAATCTGCTTACGTTGCCTGATGGAAAGACGGAGCCGGAATACAGGCTGGACAAGGTCGGCTTCTGGACAATGCCGCAGTCCGACTTGAAGGTTGCAATGCAATATTGGGAGAATATCAAGCATTGTGTGATGAATGATAATATCTCTCCGGATTCTTTCTGGGGTATAAAAGAAGACAAGAACTTCCATGTACGTCCCAAGGCGGCTTTGGCAAAAGACATGGTGGAAACACCTTGCGGAACTAAGGCAAAGAAATATAGTTATTGGTTTAATGCTAAATATGTAAAGAATATTATCGACAATGAAATATAATATAGATGAGGTTTTGGAAACGGAAAGCGGGATGTTGTGTGAACCTGTTGCCAGATATTCTCAAGTTGTTCACAGGAGGTTCAAAGAGCTAAGTCTGTTTGATGATGGTTCTTTGCCTCAAGTATCTGCAGGAGATATAAAGGTCGTGGAACTGTTTGCCGGTGTGGGCGGATTCCGTATCGGACTGGAGCGTGCTTCAAGGCAATTCCGGACAATATGGAACAATCAGTGGGAACCGTCTACCAAGCGACAGGATGCCAGTCTTATATATTGTCGTCGTTTTGGTGTGGATGGGCATTCAAACGAAGATATAGCAACAGTCCCGACGGATGAAATCCCTGACTGTGACCTACTTTGTGGTGGCTTTCCTTGTCAGGACTATTCGGTTGCGACAACATTACAGCGTTCTGGGGGTATAGAGGGAAAAAAAGGTGTGCTCTGGTGGCAGATATATCGTATTTTGAAAGAAAAGGGTAGTAGCCGTCCTCGTTATCTCATGTTGGAGAATGTGGACAGGTTGCTCAATTCGCCAGCGAAGCAGCGTGGCAGGGATTTTGCAATAATATTGTCTTCTTTGTCAAGTTTGGGGTATGCTGTGGAATGGCGTGTGATAAACGCTGCGGAATATGGTATGCCACAGCGTCGCAGGCGAACATATATTGTTGCGTACAAGGATTCCACTTCTTTGTACAAATGTTTTTCAGACATGGATGATAAATACTCGTGGATAACAGATGAAGGTGTCATGGCGAAGGCTTTTGCTTGTGTACCTAAGGATGGAAAGACGTCTTCTTTTGTTGTCGGTGATGATTTGGCTGACGTTTCTGACAATTTCAATAAAGGGAAAAAAGAAAGTCCTTTTAGAAACTCTGGTATAATGTGCGATGGTCATGTCTATACCATGGATACGGTTCCTGCATACAATGGGGACTATATCACTCTCGGGGATGTTCTTGTGGATGAAGAGTTGGTTCCTGAAGAGTTCTTTGTGACAGACGAGGATTTGCCCAAGTGGAAATATCAAAAGGGGGCTAAATCGCTGATGCGCATCAATAAGGCAAATGGGTATGAATACAAATACAGTGAGGGGGCGATGGCTTTTCCAGATAGCCTTGATAAGGCTTCCCGTACTATTATTACAGGTGAAGGTGGTGCCGGGCCATCTCGTTTTAAACATATAATAAGGACTGAAAGTGGAAGATATCGTCGACTCGTACCTGTGGAGTTGGAGCGGCTGAATATGTTTCCGGATAACCATACGTTCGGGTCAAGTGACTTGCGTCGCGCTTTTCTTATGGGCAATGCATTAGTGACAGGTATAGTCGAGCGTATCGGTATTGTTTTGAGAGAAAGAATGTAGTGTTTTTTTATCTTGTTCGGTTAAACTCCAAAAACGTCAAAAAGACATAATTAAGGATGATTTCTTGGAGGAACGGGAAAAATGTAGTATTTTAGCGCTCCCAAAACCGCCGCCAGGCTGTTGATATAAAATATATCAGGCTGTGTATATAATATATAAAGGTGGGGTGGGGATGCGAACAAACGAAGAAATTACGCAAAGGAGAATCAATGTATCCTATGACAGACAACGACAACATACAGAGGGAAGAAGAAAAGAAGGAAGGAATGGTGCTGCGCACCGAAGGTCTCGTGAAGCAATACGGCAAACGGACCGTGGTGAGTAATGTCTCCATCAACGTGAGGCAGGGGGAGATTGTGGGACTGCTCGGTCCGAACGGTGCCGGAAAGACCACGTCGTTCTATATGACCACCGGACTCGTGGTGCCTAACGCCGGACATATCTATCTCGACGACAAGGACATCACCGACTATCCCGTCTACAAGAGGGCAAGGGCCGGAGTGGGCTATCTACCGCAGGAGGCGAGCGTGTTCCGCAAGCTGAGTGTGGAGGATAACATCATGGCTGTGCTCGAGATGACAAAGCTCTCGCGCAAGGAGCAGCTGGAGAAACTGGAGACGCTGATCGATGAGTTCGACCTGCACAAGGTGAGGAAAAACAAGGGTGACCGCCTTTCGGGAGGTGAGCGCCGCCGCACGGAGATTGCCCGATGCCTCGCCATCGACCCTAAGTTCATAATGCTCGACGAACCGTTTGCCGGTGTGGACCCTATTGCCGTGGAGGATATACAGCATGTGGTGTGGCAGTTGAAATACAAGAATATCGGTATCCTCATCACCGACCACAACGTGCATGAGACGCTGAACATCACCGACCGTGCCTACCTGCTCTTCGAAGGAAGAATCCTCTTCCAGGGCAGTCCTGAAGAACTCGCCGCCAACCAGATTGTGAAGGAGAAATACCTCGGAGTGGACTTCGAGCTGAAGAAGAAGAACTTCCAGGAGGTTGACGAGAGAAAGAGGAGTAGAAGGAGTTAAAAAATCCTAATGTTTAGGTCTTTACACCTTTTATAATTAATTTTGCAACCCTGAAAACCCCTTTCGACCGTCTCTGACTACTGATGACGGCGCAAAACGGCGTGTCTGCACGCGTAAAGCGGGGGGTATGAGAACAGCTAATAATAATTTAAAAAACATAGATAACAGAAAATGAAGATTTCTTTTGAGAATCCAGATAAGGTGAACGGACTGTTGACCTTGACAGTGGAGACAGCAGATTTCCAGGAAAGAGTAGAGAAGACTCTGAAGAACTATCGTAAGAAGGCAAACGTTCCGGGATTCCGTCCAGGCATGGTGCCTATGGGTATGATCAAGAAGCAGTTTGGCGAGGCTGTAAAGGCTGAGGAAATCAACAAGCTGATTGGCGAGGAGATTTACAAGTATATCAACGACAATAAGATCAAGATGCTCGGCGAGCCTTTGGCAAGCGAGACACAGGAGCCTGTAGACCTGTCGAAGGACGCACCGTATGAGTTCAAGTTCGATATCGCTGTAGCACCAGAGTTCAAGGTGTCGCTTACAGGCAGGGACAAGATCGACTACTACACAATCAAGGTGGACGACGAGCTGGTGAACCGCCAGATTGACATGTTCGCATCACGTGCCGGCCACTACGACAAGGTGGAGGAGTATCAGGCAAACGATATGCTGAAGGGTGACCTGCGCGAGCTCGACGAGAACGGCAACACCAAGGAAGGCGGTATCACCGTTGAGGCTGCCGTATTGATGCCGGAGTATATCAAGGCAGAGGACCAGAAGAAGCTCTTCGAAAACGCCAAGCTCGGCGATATCATCACATTCAATCCGAAGAAGGCATATCCTGAGAGCGACGTGGAGGTTTCTTCACTGCTGAAGGTGACAAAGGAGGAGGCTGCAAACATCACAGCTGACTTCAGCTATCAGATCACAGAGATCTCACGCTTCGTGAAGGCAGAAATCAACCAGGAGCTCTTCGACAGCGTATACGGCAAGGACGAGGTGAAGGACGAGGAGTCGTTCCGCAAGAAGATTGCAGAGGGTCTTTCGGCACAGCTCGTGAACGACGGCGACTACAAGTTCCTTGTTGACCTGCGCAAGCATCTCGAAGACAAGGTCGGCGTCCTGACTTTCCCTGACGCTCTCCTGAAGCGCATCATGCTCAACAACAACAAGGAGAGAGGCGAGAAGTTCGTTGAGGATAACTACGAGCAGAGCATCAAGGAGCTGACATGGCACCTGATCCGCGAGCAGCTCGTTGAGGCAAACGGCATCAAGATTGACGACAACGATATCCGCGAGACAGCCAAGGAGGCAGCACGCGCACAGTTCGCCCAGTATGGTATGACAAACATCCCTGAGGAGTATATCGACAACTATGCTAACGATATGATGAAGAAGAAGGAATACGTGGATTCACTCGTAGACCGCAGCATCGACCGCAAGCTGACCGCAACTCTGAAGAATGTGGTGAAACTCGTGCAGAAAGAGGCAACTCTCGACGAGTTCAACGAAATGATGAAGGGCGAATAAAGATTTTTTGATAAAATCTCTTTCAAATATAGAGGTTATCTACTTTTTTTATTATCTTTGTATAACGAAAAAGGTAGATAGCCTTTTTTTATGAAAAAAGAATTAAAACAAAGTATGATAAACGATTTCAGAAAATACGCAACAGGACATCTCGGAATGAGCGGAATGACCGTGGACAGCGTGATGAAGACGCAGGCACAGTATGTCAATCCCTACATTCTGGAGGAAAGAACCCTCAACGTGACACAGCTCGACGTGTTCTCCCGACTGATGATGGACCGCATCATCTTCCTCGGAACGGAAGTTAACGACTATACGGCAAACGTGCTCCAGGCACAGCTGCTGTATCTTGATTCCGTTGATTCGGGCAAGGACATATCGATATACATCAACAGCCCCGGCGGAAGCGTGACCGCAGGTCTCGGCATCTACGATACCATGCAGTTCATATCAAGCGACGTGGCGACAATCTGCACCGGTATGGCAGCCTCGATGGCAGCTGTGCTGCTCGTTTCGGGCACCGAAGGCAAACGCTCGGCACTGCCACACAGCCGCGTGATGATACACCAGCCGCTCGGCGGAGTGCAGGGACAGGCATCCGATATCGAAATCGAGGCAAAGGAGATAATGAAGTTCAAGAAAGAACTCTACACCATCATAGCCGACCATTCGCATACACCATACGACAAGGTATGGAAAGACTCCGACCGCAACTACTGGATGACAGCCGAGGAGGCAAAGGAGTATGGAATGATTGACAATGTATTGAAAAGAAAATAAGCATAATGTCGGAAAGAAGGAAATCAACTAAGGTGTGCAGCTTCTGTGGCAGGGACGAAAGCCAGGTGAAGCTGCTCATCACCGGAATGGACGGATTCATCTGCGACGACTGCGTGGTTCAGGCATACGAAATCCTCAAGGAGACCGGCGTAATGTCGGGTTCGAAAGGAAAAGGCGGGGATTTCGAACTCAAGGAAGTGCCAAAGCCGCATGAGATAAAGGCATACCTCGACCAGTATGTCATCGGACAGGACGAGGCGAAGCGCTATCTCGCAGTATCCGTATACAACCACTACAAGCGTCTGCAGCAGAACATTGAAGACGACGGAGTGGAGATAGAAAAGAGCAACATCATCATGGTGGGAAGCACCGGAACGGGAAAGACCCTTCTGGCGCGCACCATAGCCAAGCTGCTCGACGTGCCCTTCACCATCGTCGACGCCACGGTGTTCACCGAGGCGGGATATGTGGGAGAGGACGTGGAGAGCATCCTCAGCCGCCTTTTGCAGGTGGCCGACTACGATGTGGAGGCAGCCCAGCGCGGCATCGTGTTCATCGACGAGGTGGACAAGATAGCGAGAAAGAGCGACAATCCGTCGATAACCCGCGACGTGAGCGGCGAGGGAGTGCAGCAGAGTCTGCTCAAGCTGCTCGAGGGTTCGGTGGTGAACGTGCCGCCACAGGGCGGACGCAAGCATCCCGACCAGGAATACATCCACGTGGACACAAAGAACATCCTCTTCATCTGCGGCGGAGCCTTCGACGGCATAGAGCGCAAGATAGCACAGAGGCTCAACACCCATGTGGTGGGCTACAACTCCGTGCAGAACGTGAGCAAGATAGACAAGAAGGACCTGATGAAGTATATCCTTCCGCAGGACCTGAAGTCATTCGGACTGATACCCGAAATCATCGGTCGTCTGCCGGTGCTCACGTATCTCAATCCGCTCGACAGGGAAGCCCTGAGGTCAATCCTCGTGGAGCCGAAGAACTCCATCATCAAGCAGTATATGAAGCTCTTCGAGATGGACGGCATCAAGCTCAGCTTCGACGAGGATGCGCTCGACTTCATCGTTGACAAGGCCACGGAGTACAAGCTCGGAGCCAGAGGACTGAGGTCGATAGTGGAGAATGTGATGATGGATGCCATGTTCGACGTGCCTTCAATGAAGGTAAAGAAGTTCAACGTGACGCTCGACTACACCAAGAAGCAGCTCGACAAGGCGCATCTGCAGAAACTGGAGACAGACTGACCGCAGGCCGTAGGCGGACAGGAGTCTGCATACGGACCGGCGTGAAGCGTCTGCAAGGGACTGTTTACTACAATCCAAATCAAAAAAACACAACTGGCTGTGTGCCGGGACAGACGGACCGGCGCACAGCGGACAAAATAAAAAGGGAAACCGCTTGTGATATGACGAACGATGTTAATCTTACGGCAAAACTGAAGCAGTATTTCGGCTTCGAAAGTTTCAAGGGAGAACAGGAGAAGATAATCCGCAACCTGCTTGACGGCAATGACACCTTCGTGCTCATGCCTACGGGAGGCGGCAAGTCGCTCTGCTACCAGCTGCCATCGCTCCTGATGGAAGGCACCGCCATCGTGGTGTCGCCCCTGATTGCACTGATGAAGAACCAGGTGGACGTAATCAATGGCATGAGCGAGGAAACGGGCGTGGCGCATTATCTCAATTCGTCACTCAACAAGGCGGCTATCGACCAGGTGAAGAGCGACATACGCTCGGGACTCACCAAACTGCTCTACGTTGCACCCGAGTCGCTGACCAAGGAGGAGAACGTGGAGTTCCTCAAGACCGTCAAGATCTCATTCTATGCCATCGACGAGGCCCACTGTATCTCGGAATGGGGACACGACTTCCGTCCGGAATACCGCCGCATCCGTCCGATAATAAACCATATAGGCAATGCCCCCGTAATCGCCCTCACGGCGACAGCCACCGACAAGGTGCGTACGGACATCAAGAAAAGCCTGGGCATCGTGGACGCAAAGGATTTCAAAAGTTCGTTCAACCGCCAGAACCTTTATTATGAGGTGCGCCAGAAGACGAAGGACATCGACAAGGACATCGTGAAGTTCATCCGTCAGAACAGCGGCAAGAGTGGTATAATATACTGTCTGTCAAGGAAAAAGGTGGAAGAGCTTGCTGCCGTGCTGCAGGCGAACAACATCAAGGCGGCTGCATACCATGCAGGATTCGATTCCGCCACGAGGTCGAAGACGCAGGACGATTTCCTGATGGAGAAAATCGACGTCATCGTGGCAACCATAGCGTTCGGCATGGGAATAGACAAGCCCGACGTGAGGTTCGTGATACACTATGACATCCCGAAGAGTCTCGAAGGCTACTACCAGGAGACCGGACGCGCCGGACGAGACGGCGGAGAAGGCAAGTGCATAGCCTTCTACTCGAAGAAAGACCTGAGGAAACTCGAAAAATTCATGGAAGGCAAGTCCGTGGCAGAACAGGACATCGGCAGACAGCTGCTGCAGGAGACGGCGGCGTATGCCGAATCATCCGTATGCCGCAGGAAGATGCTGCTCCATTATTTCGGTGAGGAATACGACAGGGACAACTGCGGAAACTGCGACAACTGTCTGCATCCGCACGAGAAGATTGAAGCCACTAAGGAACTCTCTGTGGTGCTTAGAGCCGTGAAAGCCGTGAAGGAAGACTTCCGCCAGGAATACATCATCGACTTCGTTAAGGGGCGCGACACCGACGACATACGCGACCACAAGCACGACCTGCTGGCGGAATTCGGCGAGGGGGAAGGCTGCGACGTGAAGATATGGAACCCCGTAATCCGCCAGGCAATCATCGCCGGATACCTGAAGAAGGACGTTGAAAACTACGGAGTGCTGAAGCTCACCGCCGAAGGAAGGGAATACATCAAGCATCCCGAGACCTTCATGGTGGTGAAGGATGCTGAATTCGGCGAGGAAGAAGAGGAGGAAGCATGCGACAAGCCGACGGGAGCACTCGACCCAGCCCTCTATGACATGCTCCTGGACCTGAGGAAATCCATGAGCCACAAGCTCGGCATCCCGCCATACGTGATATTCATGGACGTTTCGCTGGAGCAGATGGCCACCGTATATCCGGTAACAATGGACGAGCTGATGAATATCCAGGGCGTAGGTGTGGGCAAGGCACACCGCTACGGCAAGGAGTTCATCGCCCTCATCAAGCGCCACTGCGAAGAGAACGAAATCGAAAGGCCCGAGGACCTGAGAATACGCACCGTGCCGAAGAAGTCCATGCTCAAGGTGAAGATAATACAGAGCATCGACCGCAAGGTGGCGCTCGACGACATCGCCGACGCGCAGAACATCGAATTCGATGACCTGCTCAACGAAATCGAGGCAATCGTATACAGCGGAACGAAGCTCAACATCGACTATTTCCTTGAGGACGTCATGGACGACGACCACGTGGATGACATCTACGAATACTTCCGCGAGAGCGATACCGACGACCTCGATACCGCCATGGATGAGTTGGGCGGAGACTATACGGAGGATGAGGTGCGCCTGGTGCGTATAAAGTTCTTCTCCGAAATGGCAAACTAAGATATCCTACAAGAAATACTGCACCTTTCCAACCGGCTTGCCTATACGGTTGGAGAAGTGCAGCACTTGTTTTGAAGATATATTGACTACTAACTACTAAAACAAAAATGATCAGGAAAAAGACATTGTTCGCTGCAGCGCTGCTCATGCTGGGCGGATTCCTCCTGCCGGCAGACGCACAGCAGGTGGACGGAAGGGATTTCTCGATAGACGGATTCGCCGCCTGTACGGGAAAACCAGGTACAAACTATTATCGCGCCGAAGGAACAACCGGCGGAGCGGGAGGCAAAGTGGTGTATGCCAGGAACTTCTCCCAGCTGCAGGCATACATGCAGGCAAAAGACCCCTACATTATCCTTGTGGACCACGACATCACCACGGGTATCAAATGCTACGTTGACGGCATCAACACCGGCAAGCTCTGCGACAAGCAGGACGGTTCGGAAGGCGTGGAGACCACCTACGGCGAGCGCATCCTCGTGGCTCCGAACAAGACCCTCGTGGGAGTGACGGACAAGCAGACGGGCAAGGCTCCCCTCTTCTCCCACATCACCTTCGTGATGCAGAGCGTGGACAACATCATCATCCGCAACTGCCGCTTCACGATGAAGGGAGTGCCGGTGCTGAAGACCGGCGAGAACAAGATCGTGGCATGGCGCGACGGAAAGCAGGTGGAAGTGGGCGACCCCGACTGCATCGGCATCCAGGCCGACAAGGTGAGCGCGAAGACCAACTGGGGCGGCCACATCTGGGTGGACCATTGCGAATTCTTCAATGGCGACCAGGCCAACAAGGACCGTTACGACGGACTGCTCGACTGCAAGAACAACGTGCAGTGGATGACCTTCAGCTACAACCTCTTCCACGACCACGACAAGGCATGCCTCTTCGGCAAGGGCAACAGCGACATCTACGACGGATGCCGCACGATATCCTACCACCACAACTACCTGAACAACATACAAGGCTCACGCCTGCCGCTGCAGCGCGGCGGACACATGCACTATATGAACAACTACCAGAAAGGATGTGAGGACGGATGGGACGTGCGCGAGAAATCCGTCGGCTATCTTGACGCATGCTATTTCGAGAACACCAAGTCGCCCGTACGCTCAGACCGCGGCGGAGCGCTCAATATCAACAAGGCCGAGGGCTACGACGTGATATTCAAGGGCTGCAACAACCTGATGACGGGCTACGAAAACATCGACGGAGCCAAGGTGAGCAACATTTATCCCGTGACCTCGAGCGACTGGCTGCCCACGCAGACCGATGCAAGTTACAGGATAAACAACCACGACAAGACGGCCGACGTGCCGGCAGTGTTGGAGAAATACGCCGGAGCGGGCAAGATAGAAATCTACACCGCCTATACGGACAACATCCCGGGCGAGGACATCTTCGAATACGCCAACGCCGTAAAGAACTATTCCACCGCCCCCACATACGACGGACAGGGCAACAAGGTGACAAGCGTGGAGACGGCAATCAGTTCTGCTGTCGCCTCCAATATGGCATCCGTGGAATACTACACTGTTGACGGCACCCGTTTCTCGGCTCCAAGCCGCGGCATGAACATCATCAAAACCATTGATGCCGGGGGCCATAAGAGCGTGAAGAAGGTGATGATAAGCGAATGAAAGTAACAATCTTCGGGAAACATTGTCCGGCTCCCCTGAAAGCATTGCGGCAGACAGGCAGGCGGACAGCTTCTCGGCATGAAGAAACATGAGGAAACTCCGGTCTATATATATAATATAAGGTGTATAGACCGGAGTTTCTGCGTTAAATAGATTTAACACCGGAAAAATATTACCCCAAGCCGTTTAGTATATAATAAAATTGTGGTAAATTTGCACGCAATAAATTTTTTAAATACAAAATATGTCATCATTTGTTGCAGATAGAATCGTAATGGACGGTCTGACTTTCGACGACGTCCTCCTTATCCCAGCTTATTCAGAAGTACTGCCACGCACAGTAGAGTTGAAAACCAAGTTCTCGCGTAACATTGAATTGAATGTTCCTTTCGTTACGGCGGCAATGGACACCGTGACCGAGTCGGCAATGGCAATAGCCATCGCACGCGAGGGAGGTATCGGCGTTATCCACAAGAACATGAGCATAGAGGAACAGGCAAGACAGGTTGCTATCGTAAAACGTGCCGAGAACGGTATGATTTATGACCCAGTGACTATCCGCCGTGGTTCTACGGTGGGCGAGGCGCTCGACATGATGGCTGAATATCATATCGGCGGTATCCCAGTGGTTGACGACAGCAACCACCTCGTGGGAATCGTCACTAACCGCGACCTGCGCTTCGAGCGCAACCTCGAAAGGAAGATTGACGAGGTTATGACATCCGAGAATCTCGTTACTACACATATCAAGACAGACCTTGCTGCCGCTGCTCAGATCCTGCAGGAGAACAAGATTGAGAAGCTCCCTGTAGTGGACAGCGAAAACCATCTCGTGGGTCTTATCACATACAAGGACATCACCAAGGCAAAGGACAAGCCTATGGCTTGCAAGGACGAGAAAGGCCGTCTGCGCGTTGCTGCCGGAGTGGGCGTCACGGTTGATACCCTCGACCGTATGCAGGCTCTGGTAAATGCCGGTGCTGATGCTATCGTAATCGATACCGCACACGGACATTCAAAGTATGTTATCGAGAAGCTCGTTGAGGCCAAGAAGTCATTCCCTGGCGTTGATATCGTGGTGGGCAACGTGGCCACCGGTGCTGCAGCAAAACTGCTCGTTGACAATGGAGCAGACGCTGTGAAGGTGGGTATAGGCCCAGGTTCAATCTGTACCACACGTGTCGTTGCCGGTGTCGGCGTACCGCAGTTGAGCGCCGTTTACGACGTGGCAAGCGCATTGGACGGAACAGGCGTGCCGTTGATTGCCGACGGTGGTCTGCGTTATTCGGGTGATGTGGTGAAGGCACTCGCAGCCGGAGGATGCTCCGTGATGATCGGCTCGCTCGTGGCAGGAACAGAGGAAAGTCCTGGCGACACAATCATCTTCAACGGACGTAAGTTCAAGAGCTACCGCGGAATGGGCTCTCTCGAGGCAATGGAGAATGGTTCGAAGGACCGTTACTTCCAGGCTGGCACAAAGGACGTGAAGAAGCTCGTGCCGGAGGGAATCGCAGGACGCGTGCCTTACAAGGGAACTCTGCAGGAGGTGGTATACCAGCTCGTTGGCGGACTCCGCTCGGGTATGGGCTATTGTGGCGCCCATACCATCGAAGACCTTCATCAGGCAAAGTTCGTGCGCATAACAAATGCAGGTGTGCTTGAGAGCCACCCGCACGACATCTCCATCACGAGCGAGGCTCCTAACTACTCACGTCCTGAGTAAGGGAAAGCCCGTAGAGAACGAAAAATAAGGAAATACAAATACAAGTGATTATAGAATTATTCATATTTGCAGCAGACGGAATGGTGTGAATACGGATAATTCTATAATTGGCTTGATACCAGTACGGCCGATGGTGCGGCGGAATACGCTGCATCGGGGCATAAAATAAAAAACTTAAATCAATAAAGAAAAATGAAATTCAAATCCTTGTTTGTTGCCTTGCTCCTTGCAAGCGGAGCGGCACATGCACAGCAGAACGACCCGACGATAATGACTATCAACGGACAGCCTGTATCGCGTTCCGAGTTTGAGTATTCATACAACAAGAACAACTCCGAGGGCGTTATCGACAAGAAGACCGTGAACGAATACGTAGACCTCTTCATCAACTACAAACTGAAGGTGGCTGCGGCATACGATGCCAAGATCGACACCATGTCGTCTTTTCAGAAAGAGTTCAGGTCATACCGCGACCAGCAGATCCGTCCGTCGTTCGTTGCCGACAAAGATATCGAGGCAGAGGCCAGAAAGGTATACGAGGACACCAAGAACCGCATCGGCGACAGGGGGCTCGTGAAGCCGGCACACATCCTGCTCTATCTCGCGCAGGACGCTACCGACGCACAGAAGAAGGAGGCCGAACAGCGCGCCGACTCCATCTATAACGTATTGAATGCCAAGCTCACGCCCGTTTACAAGAAGGTGAAGGGCAGGAACGTGGCGCAGCCGGTAGATTCGGCAGCCTTCGTCAAGGCGTTTGCCGAACTGGCAAAGAAGTTCTCGCAGGACCCGGGGTCTGCCCGCAACGGCGGCGAACTGCCATGGTTGTCGCCCGGTCAGACACTGCCCGAGTTTGAGAAGGCAGCCTATGCCCTCAAGCCCGGCCAGCTGGCAAAGCCGGTGTTGTCGCCCGTGGGCTACCACGTGATTTATATGAAAGAGCGCAAGCAGTTTGATCCATACGACAGTCTGAAGGTAAACATCATCCGCTTCCTCGAATCGCGCAACATCCGTGAGAAGGTGGCAAAGGACAGCATACAGAGAATCGTTGACGCTTCAAACGGAAAACTGAAGGCTGAGGACGTGCTCGACGAGCGCACCGATCTGCTGACAGCCAAGGATTCAGACCTGAAGAACCTTATCCGCGAGTATCACGACGGACTTATGCTCTATGAAATCAGCAACCGCAACGTGTGGGACAAGGCGGCCAAGGATGAGGCCGGTCTCGCTGCCTTCTTCAAGAAGAACAAGAAGAAATATGCATGGAGCGAGCCACGCTACAAAGGAATGGCTTATCATGTGAAGAATGCCGAGGACGTGGAGGCAGTGAAGAACTGCGTCAAGGGACTCGCCTTCGACAAGTGGGCGGATAAACTGCGCACCACTTTCAACAACGACTCCGTAATCCGCATCCGTGTGGAGAAGGGAATCTTCAAGAAGGGCGACAATGCGCTCATCGACAAGGAGGTGTTCGGTGTAGACACCGTGGCAAAGCCTTTGAAGGATTATCCTATCGATGCTGTCTACGGCAAGATTCTGAAGAAGGGTCCGGAGGACTATACCGACGTGAAGGGCCTCGTTACGGCCGACTACCAGGATTTGCTCGAGCAGCGCTGGGTGGCCGAATTGCGCAAGAAATACCCTGTAGTGGTTAACAAGGAAGTGCTTGAGACCGTTAACAAGCACGGCAAATAATCACGGCGCAAGAATGAAGCAGGAGTGGGAAACCACTGGCAACGATATTTAAGGAAAATCCCCAAGTTAATGTTAATTTGGGGATTTTTGTATATAATAGAATGCAGTAAAGCTCTGTTTTCACAGACATTAGTAAAAAAAACTTTGTGGTTCCCCGAGAACTGCGTATCTTTGCATTCTAATATTTACTAAAGAACAAAAATAAGATACAGCTTAGATGAGATACGGATTAAAGACAGCTTTCTGCACCTTGGCGATGTCGGGGGCAATCCTCGCCGCAAGCGGAGAGGCAAGCAGACTCGCTACAGGCTTTGCAGCAACCGATAATGCAACAACAGACACAGTGGGCAACAAGACCGCCGCGGATGCTCCGGCAAACGAAAACAGCATCATCGACCAGGTGGTGTGGGTTGTCGGCGACGAGGCAATCCTCAAGTCTGACGTTGAGGCGATGCGCCTTCAAGCCGAGATGGAGGGAATGAAATGGAACGGAGACCCCGACTGCATCATTCCGGAACAGCTTGCCGTACAGAAGCTTTTCCTGCATCAGGCTGCACTCGACAGTATCGAGGTGACGGAGTCGGAAGTTTCCAAGAGCGTTGACCAGCAGATAAACTACTGGATAAACAATGCCGGAAGCCGCGAGAAGCTTGAGGAATGGAAGAAGATGACCGTGAAGCAGATGAAGGAGAGTCTGCACGACGACTTCCGTAACCATCAGCTCATCGAGAAGATGAAGGCGCAGCTTGTGAAGGACATCAAGGTGTCGCCGGCCGACGTGCGCAAATACTTCGAAAAGCTTCCCGAGGACAGTCTGCCGCTGATTCCTACGGAGGTGGAAGTGGAAATCATCACGCAGTCGCCGAAAATAGATGCCGAGGAGATAAACCGCGTGAAGAACGACCTGCGCAGCTATACCGACCGTGTCACCAAGGGCGAGACCTCATTCGCCGCTCTCGCTCGTCTGTATTCCGAGGACCCCGGTTCAGCCCGGCAGGGAGGTGAACTCGACGAGTATATGGGCAGGGGAATGCTCGATCCGGCTTTTGCCGCCGTAGCCTTCAACCTTACCGACCCGAAGAAGATTTCCAAGATTGTAGAGACGGAATTCGGTTATCATATCATCCAGCTCATCGACAAGAGAGGCGACAAAATCAAGGTGCGCCATATCCTGCGCGTGCCGAAGGTCAGCGCCGAGGCAATAGAGAAGGCAGAGCTGCGCCTCGACTCCATCGCTATGGACATAAGGGCAAACAAGTTCACCTTTGAGGCAGCCGCTTCGTATCTCTCTGACGACAAGGACACGAAGAACAACAACGGACTCATGGCAAACCAGTCGCAGGACGGATACACCAGCAAGTTCCGCATGCGCGACCTTCCTACCGAGATTGCCAGCGTGGTGGATACGATGAAGGTGGGCGAGATATCCAAGTCGTTCAAGATGGTGAACCAGAAAGGCAAGACGGTTTGTGTGATTGCCAAGCTGATAAACCGCACCGATGCCCATCGCGCCACCATAACGCAGGACTTCCAGGCGATGAAGGATATCGTGGCTGCCCGCCGCAAGGCTGACTATCTGAAGGAATGGGTGCAGAATAAGATCAAGTCTACTTATATCCGCATCAACGATAACTACAAGAATTGCAACTTCGAATATAAAGGCTGGGTGAAGTAGGGCACCATACCTCAAATAGGGTAGGGGAACCTTCCTTTATCAATGGCGGGGAACCTTCTTCGGTAATGGACGTAGACCGCCCTGCAGAAGATGAAAGAAAACAACCAGGAGTAATAAAACAGATGCTTCGAAACAGAATAATAAGATATATCAGCGGGCATAGAACACAATTGTTTGTCGTTCTATGCCTGTTTGGGTTATGCCTGGCACAGTCTCACACTGCGCCGAGGAAGCAGCGCCGCCGGCATAAAACCGACGAGCGGGTGTATCTGCAGCATGCCGATATGCTCCGCTTCGACCAGTTCGGCAACACGCCGGGTGCACAGGTGCTCAACGGTCACGTGTCGTTCCTCCACAAAGGGGCACACCTCACCTGCGACAGTGCGTATTTCTATCAGGAATCCAATTCCTTCAAGGCCTTCGGCCACGTCAGGATGCGCCAGGGCGACACCCTTTCGCTCAACAGCGACTATGCCTGGTATGACGGCGACAACCAGATGGCGGAGGCACGCCACAACGTGGTGCTGAAGCATCGCGGCACCACGCTCTATACCGACAGTCTCAACTTCGACCGCCTCTACAACGTGGCTTACTTCTTTGAGGGCGGAAAGATGGTGGACAACAAGAACGTGCTTGTGAGCGACTGGGGCGAATACGACACGGAGACTCGTAAGGCGGTGTTCAACTACAACGTGAAGCTGAAGAACCCCAAGTTCGTACTTACCACCGACACTCTGCACTACGACACGCGCACGTCGCTTGCCAATATCGTAGGCCCTTCGGTAATCAAGAGCAAGGAGAGTGTCATCCACTCTTCGAGCGGATATTATAACACCAATACCGGCAGGGCACGCCTCTACGGGCGCTCCACAATGGAGAACAAGGGCAAGGAGATAACCGGCGACAGCCTCTTCTATGACGAGAAGCGTGGCATAAGCCAGGGCTACAACAACGTGGTATATAAGGACACGCTGAAGAAGAACGCCCTTCATGCCGACTACCTCTGGTATAACGAGAACACGGGTTTCGCCCTTGCCACGAACAATCCCGTGCTGATGGAATTCTCGCAGAAGGACACGCTGTATCTGCATTGCGACACGGTGAAGATGATTACGCATCACATGAACACCGACTCCGTATACCGCGTGGCACACTGTTACAATAAGGTGCGAGCCTTCCGCAATGACGTTCAGGCGGTATGCGACTCCCTCGTGTACAGCACCAAGGACTCCTGCATGACCATGTACCGCGACCCGATAGCATGGAGCGGCGAGCGGCAACTGCTGGGCGAGAAGATAGAGATATTCATGAGGGATTCCACCATCGACCGTGCCCACGTGATTAACCAGGCGCTGTCCGCCGAACTGATGAACGACGGGGAGCATTTCAACCAGCTCGCCTCTAAGGAGATGTTTGCCTTCTTCACCAAGGGGCAGATTGACATGACGGAGGCCGTGGGCAACGTGATGTCGGTGTATTACCCCGTGGACGACAAGGACTCCACGCTGATGGGACTGGTCTATATGGAGACCGACACCATGCGTATGTATATGAAAGACCGTCAGTTGCAGAAGATATGGACCTCGAAGACCGACGGCACGTGGTATCCGATGTCGCAGATTCCGCCGGACAGATACAGATTGCCGGGCTTCACATGGTTTGACTATATCCGTCCGCTGAACAAGGACGACATATATGAATGGCGCGGGAAGAAGAGCGGAACGGAGCTCCGCAAGATAGAGCGCCATGCTGCTCCGTTGCAGAAGATTGAGAATAATGAACTGAAGAATGATGAACCTGTTCCGACAACCTAAGCCGCGCCGTTTCGAGCATATCAATATCTATGCCGACGACCGTCGGGAGCGTCTGCGCCGTATGGAGCAGCGGGTGCGCGAGGAACTTGCCCGCAAGGATGCGGGGGAATCATCCTCCGCCAACACGCAGTCGGCAGAGGAGATGCGCCGCCGGCTTCATGAAGCCTTCACCGGCGACATGCGCCATCTGAAGCGCCGTGAGAGACGGAGTGCTGCGGGTGGCGGTCAGGTGATGAACATCGGACTGATAGCCATCATTCTCCTCATCATACTGATTGTCTGGCGCCTACTGCTGTAGGCAGAGAGTGTTTTAAGAAAAGAAGATAACTATGAGCGATATAATCCAACTCCTCCCCGATTCCGTAGCCAACCAGATAGCCGCAGGCGAAGTGATACAGCGTCCGGCGTCTGTTATCAAGGAACTGGTGGAGAATGCCGTTGATGCCGGAGCAAAGCGCATCGACGTGCTTGTGGTGGATGCAGGAAAGACATCCATCCAGGTGATTGACGACGGAAAGGGCATGTCGGAAACCGATGCGCGCCTTGCCTTCGAGCGTCACGCCACATCGAAGATACGGAAGGCCGACGACCTCTTCGCCCTCCACACCATGGGCTTCCGCGGCGAAGCACTCGCCTCGATTGCCGCCGTGGCACAAGTGGAGCTGAAGTCGCGCCAGGCCACCGACGAAATCGGTACTCTGCTCACCATCGCCGGCTGCAAGGTGCTCAACCAGGAACCGGCGGCATGTCCTGTGGGCAGCAACTTCATGATACAGAACCTGTTCTTCAACGTGCCGGCAAGAAGGAAATTCCTGAAGTCGAACACCACGGAGCTGAACAACATAATGACAGCCTTCGAGCGCATCGTGCTTGTATATCCGCATGTGCATTTCACCTTCAGCAGCAACGGCACAGAGATTCTCAACCTCCGTGCCTGCGGCGAAAGCTACCGCCAGCGCATCATCGACGTCTTCGGCAAGCGTATCAACCAGAACCTGTTGCCCATCGGCGTGGATACTACGGTGTGCCGCATCTTCGGCTTCGTGGGCAAACCCGAGGCGGCAAAGAAGAAGAACGCCCACCAGTATTTCTTCGTGAACGGCAGATATATGAAGCATCCCTATTTCAACAAGGCGGTGATGATGCCCTTCGAACGCCTGATTCCGTCGGGCGAACAGGTGCCTTACTTCATATATTTTGATGTTCCGGCAGAGGATATCGACGTGAATATCCACCCCACAAAGACAGAGATTAAGTTTGAAAACGAACAGACCATCTGGCAGATTCTCATGGCATCAGTGAAGGAAAGTCTGGGCAAGTTCAACGATGTGCCCTCTATCGACTTCGACACCGAGGGCAAACCCGATATCCCCGTGTTCCAGCAGCAGGGCGGCGACTTCGGCTTCTCCGCCCCGAAGGTGGATTTCAACCCTTCATACAACCCCTTCAACAGTAATCCGCGCCAGCCGGCGACACCCGAAAACTGGGAGGACCTCTATGAGGGCGCGGAAGGGTACAGCCATCGCTCCACCGACCAGTTGCCGATGGGAGGCGACGAGCAGATGATGGGCGGCTTCGACAGTTCGCGCCTCTTCTCCGATGACGAGATGGGGATGGCAGGACATACGGCTGCCGACGGCGAGTCGGGCCTTATGTCATCGGCGCTCAACGGTGGAGGTATCGTGGAGGAAAAGTCGCCAGCCCACTATCAATACAAGGGCAGATATATCATGACGGCGGTGAAATCGGGACTGATGATTATTGACCAGCACCGTGCCCACATGCGTGTGCTCTATGATGAATACCGAAGGCAGATGACCGAGAAGAACGGTAATTCGCAGAAACTGCTTTTCCCTGAGATGATTCAGCTTTCACCGTCGGACGCCATTATCTTGCAGAAGATTCTGCCCGATATGACGAGCCTGGGCTTTGAATTGAGTGATCTTGGCGGTGGCAGCTATGCCGTGGGTGGCATCCCCACCGGACTGGAGGGGCTGAACGGTGTGGCGCTGGTAAATGATATCGTGGCGCTTGCAGCGGAGAACACCATATCAGTGGATGAGGAAATCAACCATACCGTGGCGCTCGGAGTGGCGCGCGATGCGGCGATACCATACGGACAGGTGCTTGGCAACAGGGAGATGGAGAATCTTGTGAATGAGTTGTTTGCCTCTTCCGACGTGAATCATTCGCCCGACGGAAAGACTATCATCGCCATCCTCTCGCAGACGGAAATCGACCATCTCTTCTGATATATTATAACGCAAGAAACGGGGCAATCGCCCCGTTTCTTGCGTTATGGAATGTGTGGATTATGCCTGACGTATGCCTCTGCCGCCCTCTTCGAGAGTGATGAGGTGGCGCTTGTAGAGGTCGCCCACAGCCTTCTTGAATGCCTTCTTGCTCACCTGGAAGCGCTCGTATATTTCTTCCGCATCGCTCTTGTCGCCCAGATTGCAGTAGCCGTTGTTCTCATTGAGGTAGTCGAGCAGGGCATCTGAGAATTCCTTCGTCTGCTTCCTGCCCGTGGGCTGCAGAGTGACGTCAATCTTGCCGTCGGGTCTCACGTTGTTGATGTACCCCTTCATGCGGTCGCCGGAGTGTACGTATTTGAATATCTGGTCTTTGTATACCAGTCCGCCGAACTTGTTGTCGATGATTACCTTGAAGCCGAGGTCGGTCTTCTGCCAGATGAGCAGGTCTACCTCGTCGCCGTGTTTGTACTGCGGCATCTCGTCGCTCAGGTAGCGGTCCACCTTTGCTGATGCCACGATGCGGTAGCTCTCGTCGTCGAGATGCACGTGGACGATATACGAATTGCCTTTTATCATGCGCATCTTCTGTTCGCGGAAGGGACAGAAGAGGTCTTTCATCAGTCCCCAGTCGAGGAAAGCTCCGTATTGGTTGACCCATGCCACTTCGAGGTAGGCGAAGTCGCCCACCATTGCCTTTGGCGTCTGTGTGGTGGCTATGGGGCGCTCGTCCTGGTCGAGATAGATGAATACGTCGAGGGTGTCGCCCGGTTTGCAGCCTTCAGGCACATAGCGTGTGGGCAGAAGGATTTCGCCTTCGTCGCCGCCGTCGAGGTACATGCCGAAGTCTACGGTCTTTACTACTTTCAGGGTGTTTATCTGGCCTAATTTTATACCTTTCATATTGTTATTTCTCCTCCTCGGTTTCTTTTTCAGCCAGTCCGGTTTCCTTTTCCAGTCGGCCGTCTTTCATGTGGATGGTTCTGTCGGTGATGCTTGCCAGGGTTTCGTCGTGGGTGACGATGACGAAAGTCTGTCCCATCTTGTCCCTCAGGTCGAAGAAGAGCTGGTGTAGCTCCGCCTTGTTCTGGGAGTCAAGACTGCCCGACGGTTCGTCGGCAAGGATGACAGAGGGGTTGTTCACCAGGGCCCTCGCCACAGCCACGCGCTGCTTTTCGCCGCCCGAAAGTTGGTTGGGCTTGTGTTTGGCGCGCCCGGCAAGTCCCATGAAGTCGAGCAGTTCCATGGCACGCTTCTTTGCTTCGCTCTTCGACATTCCGGCGATGAAGGCTGGAATCATTATGTTTTCCAGTGCAGTGAACTCTGGCAGGAGCTGGTGGAACTGGAACACGAAGCCGATATGCCTGTTGCGGAAGTCGGCGAGCTTCTTCTGGCTGAGCTTCCTCACGTCGATGCCGTCGATGTTTATCTCGCCGCTGTCTGGGGTGTCGAGGGTTCCGATAATCTGCAGCAGTGTTGTCTTGCCGGCACCGCTCGGACCAACGATGCTCACTATCTCGCCCTTCCCGATATGAAGGTCGATGCCTTTTAATACTTGGAGTTTGCCGAAACTCTTGGTTATGTTTTTTATGCTAATCATATTCTTGTTTTAGAAATTTATCCTTGCCGGCTTCACCTTCCGATTTTCTTTGAAACCCAGTTGATAATCGTTGAGTAAGCGCTGTCAACGGCGTGGTGCTGAGGATCGGTGAAGGTCATGTCCTCAGGCGACTGACCGTTCTGGTCGGGGTAGACAATCATCAGGTTCTTGTCGTGGAAATGCTTGTATAGCTCATACGGCAACCGCTCGAAGATGGGCTTGTATGACACGGTGCCTTGGCGCGCCGTTACTACCACGAGGATATGGTCGTCGCTGATTTCCTGCGAGAGGTCGGGGAATTCCTTCCAATGCTCCATCAACACGTATTCCGCCCTTACCCCAGGATGCTGGTTGCGGATGTATTCGTTGATGAGTGATGTGGATTCCAACCTGCCGTGGAACACGATGCGGCAGCCCAGGTTCTCGGCGAGCCTTGACAGACGCTCTATCCATCGGTAGAAGCCCTGTTCGAATTCCACTCTCGACGGCACGGCAACGACGATGCGGCGCAGCGTGTTGAACGGTCTGTTGCATCGGCAGAGAATGATCTGCCTGTTCAGGGAGTTCACGAGGTCTGGCGTGAATAACCCCCAGAACTTCTCGTTGTCGGTCTTCTTGTCGTGCAGTCCCATGATGATTTCCGAAGCGTCGTATTCCTTGAAGGCATGTATTATGCCGTTTGAGATGTTCGTGGCAAGCCGGCTCTGCGTCATCATCATCACGTCGGCGGCACTCGCTATCTTCATGGCCTGCTCCAGCGTGCGCCTGCCCGTCTCCTGGTTCTTATGACTGTTCTCGTCGTCGTATACCACGTTGAGTCCTATCAGTCCCCTGCCCAGCTTGTCGTTGTGCATCATCAGTCCGAGACTCATCAGCGTACTTATCCCTCCGCCGGGCCTCAGTGCGATGAGAATCTTCTCGTCATCGCCCCGCTTCTTCAGGTCGGTGTGCGACGTTTCGGCGAGTGCTATTGACTGCGAAGCCTGGTCGGTGACCAGCGAACTGATTACGCAGGTGAAGAGAATCATGATCACCACACCGTTGAGCATGTTGGTGTCAACGAGGTATTCGCCGGGGCCGGTGGAAAGCTTCATTCCCACCATCACGATGGCGATGGATCCGGCAGCGTGTGCCGAGGTGAGTCCGAACATCATGTTGCCGTATGCCCAAGGCAGGTTGAACACCGCCTTGGATATATATGCAGCTATCGCCTTGCCGAAGGTCCCGAAGAAGATGATGCAGAAGATGATGAACGCCGTATGCCATCCGTAGAAGAGCACACGGATATTGATGAGCATTCCCACTCCGATGAGAAAATAGGGGATGAAGAGCGCATTGCCGATGAATTCGATACGGTTCATCAGCGGTGAGACGTGGGGGATGAAGCGGTTGAGGATGAGTCCGGCGAAGAAAGCGCCGAATACCCCCTCCAGTCCTATCAGCTCCGAGATGATGGCGCTCAGGAAGAGCAGCGCCATGACGAATATATACTGTGCCACGGCGTCGGAATATCTCCTCAGGAAACATCTTGCGAGCCTCGGCAGCAGGTAAATGCCGCCTGCCACGAATGCCGTTATCTTGAGGATGAACGTAATCCAGAACGTGAATCCCGCTCCGCCGCTGCCGAACGACCCCACTATCGCCGCCAGTACGATGAGCGCCATGGTGAGGGCAATCATCGACGAGCCCACGCAGAGCGTCACGCTCGAATGTCGCTGCAGTCCGTATTTGCATACGATGGGGTAGGCGATGAGCGTGTTCGACGCCATGATGCTGCTCAGCAGCAGGGATGTCGTCTGACTGTAGCCTATGATGTTCATGCCGCTCCAGTAGGTCAGTCCGAAGGGGATGAGGAACGTGAGGAGTCCGAAGAAGAGAATCTTCACCCCGTTGCTCTTCATTCCCTCGATGTCCATCTCCAGTCCGGCGAGGAACATGATGTAATACAGACCCACCTTCCCGAACAGCTCGAACGAACTGTCGCGCTCCAGGATATTGAGTCCGTATTTGCCCACCACCACTCCGGCGAGAACCATCCCCACGATATGTGGGATACGCAGCTTGCCCATGACTATAGGAGCCGCGAGAATGATGAAGAGCACCACGAAGAATATCGCCGTGGGGTCCGTAATGGGCAGATAATTGGCCAGGTTTGCTATCATTTTTATGTGTATGATGCTTAATTTACCTGCAAAGTTGCAAAAAAAATGTCAGAAACGTTCTGCTTTACTCCGAAAGTTGTAATTTTGCAATGATAATTAAGGAATTTATAACAAGGGCGACACAAACGCTTGATGATTTGGAGAATATAAATAACAAAAACAGATTGAAATGAAAGTAGCAATTGTTGGTGCAAGCGGTGCCGTGGGACAGGAGTTCCTGCGCATCCTGGCAGAAAGGAATTTCCCGTTGGACGACCTCGTGCTGTTCGGCTCAAGCCGTTCGGCAGGCACGAAATACAATTTCAAGGGCAAGGAGTATGAAGTGAAGCTCCTGCAGCATAACGACGACTTCAAGGATGTGGACATCGCCTTCACGTCCGCCGGCGGCGGCACGTCGGAGGAGTTCGCCGACACGATAACGAAATACGGAGCCGTGATGATAGACAACTCCAGCGCCTTCCGCATGTGCGACGACGTGCCCCTCGTGGTGCCCGAGGTGAATGCCGCGGATGCCCTCAACCGTCCGCGCAACATCATTGCAAACCCCAACTGCACCACGATAATGATGGTTGTCGTGCTGAAGCCTATCGACGACCTCAGCCATATCCGCAAGATACACATCGCCTCATACCAGAGCGCCTCGGGCGCCGGCGCCGCTGCCATGGCGGAGCTGCAGCAGCAGTATAAGGACCTTGTCGAGACCGGCTCCACCACTCATGTGGAGAAATTCCCACACCAGCTCGCCTACAACGTGATTCCGCAGATAGACAAGATGATGCCTAACGACTATACGAAGGAGGAGATGAAGATGTTCAACGAGACGCGCAAGATAATGCACTCCGACGTGCGCACCAGCGCCACCTGCGTGAGAGTATCGTCGCTCCGTGCACATTCGGAGAGCGTATGGTTCGAGACGGAGAAGCCGCTCTCTGTCGGACAGATCCGCCAGGCCCTGGAGGCAGCGCCAGGCGTCACGGTGAAGGACGACGCCCAACATTACGTCTATCCGATGCCTCTCGAAACAGCCGGCAAGGATGATGTCTACGTGGGACGAATCCGCAAGGACCTCGCCGACGACAACGGCAACACGCTGTGGCTCACCGGCGACCAGATCCGCAAGGGCGCAGCCCTCAATGCCGTTCAGATTGCAGAATATCTGATAAAGGTGGGTAACGTGAAATAAATGAAATAGATTATATATTATGGAAGCTACTGTTTTTAATCCCGTTCAAAGACATCTTCTGAAGATGTTTGAATTTGATAAGACTCAGGCAGGACTTGACGAGTTGAAGGAACTGCTTTACAAGTACTATTCGGAAAAGATGAATTCAGCATTGGATACATTGTGGGAGTCTGGTACTTTAAGTCAGGAGAGGCTTGACGAGATTAATGGTATGGATTTGCACGCTTTGTAATATGGCAAGAATAGTATTGGATACTAACTGTCTTATTCAGAGTATTCCCCGACACAGCCGTTATCATATTGTATGGCAGAGCTTCGTGTCGGGTAAAAATACTCTATGTGTGTCAAATGAAATTCTTGATGAGTATGTTGAGATAATTCAGCGTCTTGTCAATTATGAAGTAGCCGAGTATATTGTAAAGACAATAATAAACAGTCCTTTTACCGAATTTATTGTACCATTCTATAAGTTCCAACTTATTGAAGCTGATCCGGATGATAATAAATTCGTTGATTGTGCCATTGCTGCACAAGCAAAATGTATTGTGACTAATGACAGACATTATGACATCCTTTCTTCTGTGGAATTTCCTCATGTTGAATATGTGTCATTGGATGAATTCATAAAAACATTATAGATATGGATATACAGCTCCGCAATCTTTCTATCGGATACCGCCACGGCAAGTCATGCAGTGTGGTGATGCAGAACATTGACGCTGAGATAAAGCCGGGCAGACTGACGTGTCTGATAGGCAGCAACGGCGCAGGCAAGTCAACCCTGCTGCGCACGATATCCGCCTTCCAGCCCAAGCTCGGCGGAGAGATAATGTTAGGTGACAGGGAGATTGCGGAGTATTCGCGCGAAGAACTGGCGCGGATTATCGGCGTGGTGCTCACGGAGCGCCCACAGGTGCAGAACCTCACCGTCTTCCAGATGGCAGCGATGGGGCGCAGCCCCTATACGGGCTTTTTCGGACGGTTGGACGAAGAGGACAAGAAAATCGTTGCCGAGAGTCTGGGGATGGTGGGCATAAGCCATCTCGCCGACCGTATGGTGCATACGCTGAGCGACGGCGAACGGCAGAAGATGATGACGGCGAAGGCGCTTGCACAGCAGACTTCGGTGATATTCCTCGATGAACCTACGTCGTTCCTCGACTACGGCAGTAAGGTGGACACCCTGCAGATGCTCCATCGCCTCTGTGCGGAGGAGAACAAGATGATATTCCTCTCCACCCACGACCTGGAGCTTGCCCTTCAGATAGCCGACGAACTGTGGGTTATGACGCCGCAGGGCATGATAACGGGTACGCCCGGCGCACTTGCCGCCGACGGCACGCTGTCGGAATTCATCAACAGACCCGGATTGCAGTTCGAACCGGAAACGATGTCAATAAGGATTGTGTAGGAAAGAAGTTGGTGGATTAGAATAAGTCGGAGTGTGTGCCGGTATTTCATTTCATCAGACTGTCCATAAGGTCATCAATATCTTTTGTCTCATACAGTTGCTCTTCGCTTGACGCCTTTATTGCAGCATCAAGACGAGAAGTCTTTTTATGACTTTCCTTTTTTGTCGTCCATCCTAGTTTCTTTGCCAACGATTCTAATAAAGAGACATCGCTTGTAGGAATGTTCAGAGAATATGTAGTGTATGTCGTGTTCATTGGTTCCTTGTTTACTTTTTTGCAAAGATACATTTTTCCCCCATACCATCCAAATATTTGTTTCCCGTTTTGCCGGTACCGGCCTCCATCGTATTGCCCGTTGTCTTTTATTCTTGAATACTAATATCTCGAATCTTACGAATCATTTCTCCTTGTCACTTCGTCTTCTTGTCTCCTTCTAAAATAAAAAAAACTTTTTTTTCTTTTTTACCCTCACACCCTCACTTTCCGCCTGAAACGCCCTGTTTATCGGGGTTTCAGTGGTGAGGGTAAGTGTGAGGGTAAACTTTCTTCCCTCACACCCTCATGGATGAATCTTGCTGCATTTCGTCACTAAATTCACCTTGATATTGCCTGTAAACAAATTGAAAAAACGGTACCAGAAAAGTATAGCGCCCTGGTACCAACAGTATTGCATAGCTATACCAACAGTATTGCATAGCTATACTGACAGTATATCATAGCAATGAAGAATGAAGAATGAAGAATGAAGAATGAAGAATTGTCGGCTTCGCCGTGATTAAGACTGTCCAATATCTTACCCTTGATAAAGCAAGTGCCACGCACTTGCAAGATTCGTCAGATTCGTGCGATTCGTGTTCGAAAAAAACATTCGCGTATGTTAAGTTGACCACAAATCTCCCGAATCCCACGAATACATACCGGGTCGCAACCTAAAAGATTCGTTAGATTCGTGCGATTAGTGTTCGAAAAAAAAACATTCGCGTATGTTAAGTTGACCACAAATCTCCCGAATCCCACGAATACATACCGGGTCGCAACCTAAAAGATTCGTTAGATTCGTGCGATTAGTGTTCGAAAAAAAAACATTCGCGTATGTTAAGTTGACCACGAATCTCCCGAATCCCACGAATACATACCGGGTCGCAACCTAAAAGATTCGTTAGATTCGTGCGATTAGTGTTCGAAAAAAAAACATTCGCGTATGTTAAGTTGACCACGAATCTCCCGAATCCCACGAATACATACCGGGTCGCAACCTAAAAGATTCGTTAGA
>OLSD01000816.1_pt1 | contig 28992 bp, 22 predicted proteins | sample 1672211 | NCBI WGS metagenome assembly OLSD01 (sample SAMEA3136659, study PRJEB25190) | human gut metagenome | reverse complement strand
AGAAGCGTCGGCATTTGCCGGCGCTTTTTGCATGAAGTCAGGGCACCTATGGGGGGGCGGAAAGGTGCTTGAAAAAATGGGAGAACGGAGAAAATATGTCCGCAGGGACGCCACGGTTGGACGCTTGTCCACCATCTTTCTGGAGGACAGGCAAAACGACGTAAAATCCTCCACGCTGGAGTGCTACCGCCGCAACATCCGATGCCACATCCTGCCGCGTTTGGGAGAGCGCGTGGCAGCGGAGCTGACGGCGGAGGAGGTCAACTACTTCATCCAGCAGATGCAGGAGGACTTCTCGCCCAAGCTGGTGCGGGAGGTGGGCGGACTGCTGCTGCGGATCGTGGGCATGGCCGGTGTGGGCTACGGCGAGGATGTGACGCTGCCGAAGGTGCGGCAGAAGGCCGTGGAGGTGTTTACCGAACCGGAGCTGAAGCAGATGGGACAGGTCATTCTGCGCCGTCCGGACAGGACGGGACTTGGCGTGCTGCTGACAGCCTACACCGGATTGCGGCTGGGGGAGCTGTGCGGCCTGCAATGGCAGGACGTGGACGTCGGCGCGGGACTGCTGCACATCCAGCGGACGGTGGAGCGCATTTCCCAGACAGACGGCGGGACGTGCCTGACGGTACAGCCGCCCAAAACGGAGAACTCCGAGCGCTGGATACCCATTCCAAAAGAGATGCTGCGGATGCTGAAGCCGGAGACAAAGAAGCCGGACAGCTACCTGCTGACCGGCGGGGAGATTGTCCCTGACCCGCGGGCGATGCAATACCGCTATAAGGTGTTGTTGGAGCGCTGCGGCGTGCGGTATCGGAATTTTCATTGTCTGCGGCACAGCTACGCCACACGCTGCGTGGAGCGCGGCGTGGATGTGAAAAGCGTCAGCGAGCTGCTGGGCCACGCCGATGTCCGTACTACGCTGCGGTTGTACGTCCACTCGTCCATGGACTACAAGCGCAGGGCCGTGGAAGGGATTGGCTTCCTCAAAGGGATAACGTAAAAAGGACGCCTTACGGCGTCCTTTTTCTATCCCCAAAAGGGCAAAATTTTTTCGCAAAGTAACATACTTTGCGAAAACCCCTCAAAAATGACCATATAACAGTATATTCCAGCTTTTTCGACTTGTCAATATGGACTTGCGAAATGCAACATATTTTGCCCGCGTGTCTCGGAAGTCTTGCGCGGCAACGGCTGGCAGTCTCTTTCGCAAAGTATGTTACTTTGCGAAAGAAATCGAGGCCAAAAACTGAATAAAAGGTCTTGCGAAGTCGTGTGGCTGTCGCTGTAAAGGTGGTATATCATTACCGTCAGGCGGCAGTTTTGAAGGAACGGGGTGATACCCCCTGCGGACGGCGCTGTTGACGTAAGGAATGGACCAAAGCGGCAGAAATGCTGTGTGGCGAATAGCAGCCATTGGAGCGAACGCTCTGAGAAGGTAGGTTCAGGTACGAGAAGGACAAAAATCCTTCGTGACGTTAGGGCAGAAGAATTGCACGATGGAGGATCAGTGTTGGACAGCGGGCGATCTCTCCCTGACGGCATAGGCGGGAGTGCGCGCTGGCGAGGTTCGTCAGCGCATTTTCATTTCTGCCGGATCACCGCTGGTTTTCTTTGGAAAACCGGCGATTTTTGTAAGGGAGGACTATGCCATGTCACACAGAAATCCCCGCGAGAGATTTGACTACAAGAGTTGGTTTGAGCGTAATGTGGCCAAGCGTACCGTGGCGGCGCTGGAAGCGCGGGACGCGGAGTTTGCCGAAAAGCACGCGGATACGCCGCTGGCGCATTTGGCGCAATACGTCGGCAATCGTGCTGAACTGCTGCGGCACACACCCAGTCCCTGCGAGATAGACGGCGGCACATTCATCGAGGAACGCTTCGGCAGTTGGGACGCGGTATTGGAAATGGCACACCTACGTCCACCAACGAAAGAACCCAAGTTGAAAGATACGGTACGATACAAGCGGGAAAAGGTCGTGCAGGAGCCGCTGTTCTACGAGGAATCCGAGCGCAGGAAGAAGGAGAAGCGGGCCAAGGCCGCAGCCAGTCATGCGGCGCAGCAATCACGGCTGAAAGAGAAAAAGCGGCTGGAGCAGGAAAAGAAAGAGGCTCGTGATGCCGCTGCCCGCCAGCGCGAAATTGAGAAAGCGGTAAAGGCTGCCGAGCAGGAGGTGTCCTGCTGAGTTACCCTTGTCAAGCCATGACGGTCTGAACGGAGACTGTCAGCTTTCCATAAGGGTGGGAGGGGAAAAGCCGCCCCTCCCACCTCCTCTCTTTGTTGAACGGCAAGACCAAAACCACATACAAAAGCCAATATGTTACCCGTCCCTGCGGGGCAGGTAACGGGAAAAATACGCCCCATCTGCGGGGCGAGAAACAGGAATAGGAGCAAACACACATGATCTCTTTGAGTGAAATACTGCATACCATCGCCCAGGCGCTGATGATCCCCTGCCTCATTATACTGATAATTCTGATGGCCGGGGCGGTCTGGCAGATCGGCGACATCGTGGTTGAGTACATCGCGGAGCGCCGCAAGCATAAGTGTAACGTCCCCCAACTGCTGCGCGACGTACACGCGGCGGGCGCGGACGGCCTTGCGGAGCTGATTGAAAACAGCGGCCTGCTGCGGCGGCAGAAGAAGGCCCTGCTGGAGCTGGCGGAGAGCCGCGGCCTGCCGAAGGACACGCTGACGGCACTGGCGGAGCGTCTGCTGGCCACGGAGGAAGCGCGGAACGCCCGCACCACCTCCATCACGGACATGATCGCCAAGCTGGGTCCCATGTTCGGCCTGCTGGGCACGCTGATACCCCTGGGCCCCGGCATCGTGGCGCTGGGACAGGGCGACACGGTGACGCTGTCGGAGTCCATGAACGTGGCATTCGACACCACCATCGCCGGCGTCATCAGCGCGGCGGTGGCCAGCGTCATCTCCCACATCCGCAAGCGGTGGTACAACGACGATATGGTGTCGCTGGAGACGCTGATGGAGGCAGTTTTGGAGGAGGTCACGAGCGATGTTGAAGGGTAAGTTTTCCTCCCGCCGTCATGTGACGGAGGAGGTGGACGCCATGTCCGGGCTGGCGAACCTGTCGGACGTGATGCTGGTGTTCGCCTGCGGCCTGATGGCGGCGGTCATACTGAACTGGAACGTGGATCTGAGCAAGACCCGCGTGGAGATCCTCCAGCGGGAGCAGATGCAGGAGCTGGACAACGCGGAAGAGATGGAGCAGGACATCCAGTCCTCCAGCAGCTTCGAGCAGAAGGGCACGGTGTACGAAGACCCGGAGACAGGCAAATTGTATGTGGTGATGCCAAAGAGCAGTAACTAAATAGTTTTTACATAGATACGTTCAACAATGAGAGGAGCAAATCACATGAAGAAACGGACAAGCAATCTGTCCCGGCGCATCGTGAGCCTGCTGATGAGCATGGTGCTCATGCTGACGCTGGTGACCCCTGCGGCCTTTGCCACGGAGGTGGTGGACGGCAGCGGCACGACCATCGTCGAGGGCAACGCGAACCCGGCTGATGTCAACACCAGCGGGGACGCCGAGGGCAAGAATGACGTGGAGAACACCGGGGATGGTGAGGACGAGCAGCAGCCCGCCGATCCCGGTGACGAGAACAAGAACCCGGACGAGGGCGACGGCGAGGACGCAGCCAGCGAGCCTTCCAGTGAAGCCGACACTCAGGAGGGGGAAGGCACTGACACCCCCGTGGTTGCCCAGCGCACGGTAACTGTGGAACAGTACCGCGCCAACGGAGCATACGAGGTCAAGATCGTCGTAGGTGTTGAAGAAGACGGCACGACCGAAAAGCTGGACACCACCTACGCCATCAGCGCGGATACCAAAACGGTCACGCTGAAGCTGACCACGGCGGACTACGCCGGTGAGCCTGTCTACATCAAAACGGCATTGGATGACGTGCTGGTGACCGAGGGCGAGAATCAGACCCCGGCACTGACGAAGGATACTCCCACGCTGGAATACACCCTGCCCGATGAGGGTGATGTGACCCTTTACTACGGTACGCAGGCGGATTTCGTCTCTGCTTGGTACACGAGCGTTACAACAGGCAGCAAGTATACCATCCGCAGTGCCGAGGAATTGGCGTATCTGGCAACGCTGGTAAACGATGGCACACAGACTTTCTCTGGCAACAAGACCATTACGCTGGCGCGGGACATTGACTTGAAGGATGTGTCCTGGACACCCATCGGCACAGGGACTAATCCGTTTAAGGGTACATTTTCTGGCGTGCGAGCTGTGGGCTCTATCTATAATTACCATAAAATATCCGGCCTGAACGGCGATCTGTTTGGTGTGGTGGATGGCGGCACCATCCAATATGTGACTATCAACGGCGGTACAGGCCGGCTTGTGAATGAGTTGAAGTCCGGCAAGGTAGAGAACTGCATGTCCACAGCTAAGGTGGATAGCAGCGATGAAAATCCCGCAGTCGGCGGGCTGGTCGGCACGACTGGAACCGGCGCGACGGTGAGCAGAAGCTATTACTACAACACTGAGAGTATCAATACTCCTGCTGTGGACGGCGATGGCACGGTGACCAACTGCTTCTATTTGGCAGAAACGTCTACCTTTGATAAGAAAGGCACCACCGATGACACTGGCGCACGGACAGCGGAGGAATTTGCCGCTGGTCGTGTAACATGGGGCTTGAATGGAAGCGACACGACAATTAGCGCTGCTAATAACTACTGGGGACAAGATAACGATCAGCCCTATCTTGTACTAAATAAACCTGTTTATGAGCTGACGCTGACGAAGAATGCGGGTCCCGACGGCGTGTTCGTTGAAATAAGTGCTGAAGGATATACTACGCTGACAAACAGTGATACACAGTATCTGTATGTGGCTGGGGGTACACAACTGACAGTAGTGGAACCGGAGTTGCCTGAAGGGTATGTGATAGATTATTCTCCCCGGAAACCGACTGAAGTAGCCACATGGATCGTAAGCACTGCCTTGACCTATACCTACACTATCAGCAAAGAGATATTGGACATCAGTTGGTATGTAGGACATGAAAGTGAGCAAACGTATACACTGGAAACCGCGGCACAGATGCTCGGCTTTGCCGCGTTGGTTAACGGAACGGCAAAAAGTGCAGACGGCAAAGCGATTAAGCGTGTGGACTTCAAAGGCAAAACGGTCAAACTGGCCAACGATATTGATATTTCTGCCTATGAATGGATACCCATTGGGGGTTCCAGCAAATTTGCAGGGACCTTTGACGGTACCGGGCACAGTGTTACGGTGACTATAAATGCAATTGGTAGGGACGTTGTCGGACTATTCGGTTATGTCAGTGGGACAATAAAGAATTTGACGGTGTCCGGAACCGTGACAGCCAATGGCAACGGCGAGCCCTTTGGCCGAGTTGCCGGTATTGTCGGAGACCTCGGCGGCACTGTGTCTATGTGCGTTAACGCAGCGACAGTGACTGCGTATGGATACGGATGCTTGAATATGGGTGGTATCGCAGCTGGCAACATATACTATAGCACTGCGAAAATCACGAACTGCTTAAACAATGGCACGATCACAGGTACAGTTGCTGAGAGTAATACGGAAAATGTTGTCACTGGTATTGGATATATCTCTGTATTTGAAGGGGAGATCGCCATATCTCAGTGCTGGAATACAGGCGATATAACTATAAAAGGTACCAATATCAATAGCAGAGTAGCGGGTATTACAGTTTATTCTGGAGTAGAGAGCTGTGCAAATTTTGGCACGGTAAGTAATGACGCGGGTGGATATGCTGTAGGTGTTGCGCTTGACATGGAAACTGAGTGTGCCCCTGTTATAAATAGCTATAACACTGGTAAGGTCAGCGCACCGAATGGTACGACTTACGCCATCGGGGACGGTTCAGTTACCAACAGCTACTATATCCGCAACATGAACGGTACCCTCACAGGGGAGTATATCAATGGCAAAACGCACAAGACGATCACTGTTGCTGAGGACGCAGAGCACAAGACGGTCTATACTGTAGGCACTGCGGCTGATGCTTTGGTCGATGTCCTGAATCAAAATAAAGGCGCAAATCTCGGCTGGCTCAACAAGCTTGACGCGCCGTTTAACCCTGTTCACATTTATAAATGGAATGGCGAGCCGGAGCCGGGTGCCCCCGGTACAGCGACCGTGATCTACCATCCAAATGGTGCGACCATCGGCACAGACAAGCCTAACATTGTGATGCTGTCATCTGGTGCAGAACAGATTACATTTACCCTCCAGTCTGCTGATAACCTCGAATACAAACATGAAAACGGCACATTCCTCGGGTGGAATACAGATTCTTCTGCAAGCAAGCCTCGGTATAATGCTGGAGATGAAATATCAGTCCGCAAGGGGGAAATAATTGATCTCTACGCTGTGTGGGAAAATATCTGGACTGGCAGCGGCAGTGAGAGTAACCCTTATGAGATAGATTCTGACGTTAAACTGACTGCTCTGCAAACGCAGGTCAATGACAAGGGCTTCAGCTATGCGGGCAAGTGGTTCAAGCTGACGCAAGATATTAACCTCACAAGCAGCTGGACACCCATTGGTACAGACCCGGAAAACTGCTTTGAGGGCAGCCTGAATGGCAACGACAAGAAGATCAGCGGACTGAATATTACGGGTAGCTGTAACGCTGCCGGACTGTTCGGTTATGTGAAGAGCAGCCAAAGTAGTCAGTTCAAGGATTTGACCATTACCGGGAATGTAGAGGCGCGACAGTATGCCGGTGGTTTGGCAGGGTGTATTCGAGGTATGGTTGCTTTAGAGAATCTGACTACATCCGTTGCTGTGAGCGTCAGTTTCGATCACAGCGGGGGTGCGGCGGGTGGCCTGTGCGGTACTTATGATGCCACTGCGCTTACTGTAAAGAATTGTAAGAATGAAGGCAGTATATCCGGTGCAGCGGCAGGCGGATTTGTCGGAGATTCTAGTGGAACGGCTGTGGTGCGGTTCTATAATTGCGTCAATACTGGTGCTGTTACCGGGAGAGATACTGCGGCAGGATTTGTGGCAATTTATCGTCTGGCAGCCAATTTGACAAGCAGTTTTGAGGGCTGCGATAATGGTGGTGCAGTAACAGCAACTGCAGGCCGGGCTGCCGGTATTGCAATTACAAGTACCGGGAATACGGTAACGAACTGCACCAACAGAGGCACGATCAGCGGGGACATTGCCGCAGGTATTCTGGGTACAGGAGGCGCTGTGCGTTGTACCAACACCGGCACGATCAATGGCACAGCCTGTGCAGCAGGAATTGTTGCTAACTTTAATGGAGTCGGAAAGAATATAGTGACTTCGTTCTGCGCCAACTTCGGTAAGGTGACGGCTACTGCCGGAAGCGGTGCGGCGAAGCCTGCGTATGGCATTGCATCGCAGGGCACGATCAAGAACTGCTTTACCTACAACAATGAGACTCACGTTCCTGTTGCAGGCGACACGACGGGCAGGAATTGTGTTGTTACCAACAGCTACTATCTGGCCAACAGCAAGGACGAGTTCCCCAGCACTATGGGCGGCGAATGGGCCAGCGCGGATGACTTTGCCAGCGGCAAGGTGGCTTGGGGTGTCGGCGGTAAGGGCGAAGGCTCCCAGGGCGGCACCGGCCAGGATGCCCAGCTCGGCTGGTGGAAGCAGGACAAGGATGACAAGTATCCGACACTGCTGCCAACACCCGATATGAGCAAGCGGTACTACCGCACAGACGTGGACTGCGGTACTGGCGGCGAGGTGGAACTGACCCGCAATGCAAGTAACACGGTCAAAGAGCTCTCCAGCAAAGAAGCAGTCTATGGGCCTGCGGGTACCAGCGTGACCGTCACGGCCACGCCCAAGGATAACACCTTCGGCCTTAAGAGCCTGACGCTGGATCTGATGGGCACGGGCAGTACCACGGCGATGGAAAGCGGCGACAGCTTCACGCTGGGCGAGGCCAACGCACTGGTGGTGGCAGCCTTCGCCAGCACCGGCAGCGGCGGTAACGGCGGCGGTAATGGCGGCAGCGGCGGTGACGGCGACGGCACTGGTACGGATACCGGCGACGGCGCAGGCGACGAGGACGATGAGGGCCTGCAGGACGGTCTGAACATGGACGTGGAGTACAACATCAAGGGCCTGGTGCTGGCCGCCTACGCCGAGTGGGGCGCTAACGGCGGCGGTAAGACCTTCACCCAGTGGCTGAAGGCTTCCCCCAATGTGCTGCGTGCGTTTATCACCAACAGCCTGGACAACATGGCGTCCGCGGCCAAGTCAAAGGACACTGACGAGGCCAAGGGTTTGGCAGCACTGCTGCTGGCCAGCTTGAACGAACACAGCGGCCTGAACAGCAAGAGTGGCGATACTATCGCCAAAGCCCTCCAACGCTACATGGATACCGGCAGCGAGGCGACCTTCAGCACGTGGCTGACCACCGGCAGCGGCATGGCCAGCGGCACGGTGGAGGAGATCCTTGCACAGTACACCGACAGCCTGCTGAACTTGACGGAGCGTCTGTATACCAACTGGGAAAGCAGCGGCACGTCCCTGACCTTCCCGGTGTGGCTGGATGCCCAGCAGGTGAGCATGGACAGCCTGTCCGAGAATGCGGAGGAGCCTGACACCGACAACACCAACGATCCCCAGACCTCCGATGCCCCGGACGATGTGCCGGACGGACAGGATACCGAGGGCGGCGCCAGCGGCAACTCCGTGTGGGAGATCATCGGCACGGTGGTGCGCGAGAATCCCATCATCGTCTGGAGCATCGTGGCCGTCATCGCGGCGCTGATCATCGTGGGTGCGGTGCGCCGCTACCACAAGGTCAAGCGCGACGAGCGTGACGAGAAATAATTAAACCTGATTGCGCCGAGGGCGTAGTCTGTCGATTCGCGTGGGCGGAATTTCCGTCCACGCGAATACGGCTATATAAACGGAAACGGGAGGGATGCCTCTGTGAGAAGAAAAGTGCGGAATTTGACGGCGTTTTTGCTGGCGCTGGTGCTGATATTGGGCATGATACCCACAGCTTACGCGGCGGGATACAGCATCACCGTCAACGCCCCAACAGGGAATGATCTGCCTTATTGGGTGTTTGAGAAAGTGGGCGTAGACAGCACAGATGTGCTGAACCTGACGGCCAACGAAGGGCATACCCTGCCCACAAATAAGGTCGCCCGTGTGTCGCTGGCTGTGGGCAAAAACAAAGAGGATGAAGCTGCCTGCGGTATCTCCATCAATGGGATGTACTATGTGCAGTCCGTGACGCTTGACCACCCGGATTTCTTTACCGGCACGGTGGAGATACAGGTGGGTAAGGATGCTCAATGGGGCGAGGATACATGGGGCAGCATCACGCCGGCGGAGAGTTCCAACATCATTGGCCGTGTGCAGTTCAAGAACGGTACGTTCACCGGCGATGTGAGTATCACCGTCAGTCCCATGACGGCAGAGCAGGCGGAGGCGGCGCAAAAGCAGAACCAGCGGCAGGTCGTGCCCCAGGGCAAGTACACAGTGGCACAGATCTCCGAGGCCATTCAGGGCATTTTGGCACAGAAGCGCGCTGCGCTGGGACTGTCTGAAACTGATAATCTCCTTTCCGGGGACGAGCTGACCTACGCAGGCAGCTCCGCCACGGACTGGCTGCCCATTGGCCTGAGTCGCTGCGGTGTGGAGGATGACTATGACGCCTACCTCGCGGCCTTGCAAACCTATGTTGAGCAGAAATACCGTGAAGAGGACAAGCTGGATCGAGTGAAGGCCACCGAGTGGCATCGTATCTCCCTTGCTGTGCTGGCCTGCGGCGGCGACCCCACCCATTTCGGCAAGGATGAAAACGGCAGCGACATCAACCTCATCGCGGACGGCGTGTATGACCGCGGCAAGACCGTGGACATCGGCGCACAGGGCCTGAACGGTTGGCTGTGGGGGCTTATCACGCTGGACAGCATGAAGTACAACATCCCCGCAGGCTCGTCTTACACCCGCACGGAGATGATCAAGAAGATACTGTCCTTCCAGCTCCCCGACGATGGCTTCAATCTGCGCTTCGCGCAGGGCAGCACCGCCGACCCGGACATCACTGCCATGGCGATACAGGCGCTGGCACCGTATTATCGGAACTCTACCTTCAACGTGAAAGACCCGGTGGACAAGGCGCTGAACTGCCTGTCCGAATTGCAGCTGGACACCGGCGACTTCCGCAGCTGGGGCACGCGGAACTCCGAGTCCGTGTCGCAGATCATCGTGTCGCTGTGCTCCATCGGCGTTGACCCGCAGAACGACTCTCGGTTCATCAAGAACGGCATCAATCTGCTGGATGCGCTGTTTTACTATCAGCAGGAGGACGGCGGCTTTGCCCACTCCTATGAGTCCGACCCCGGCAACCCCTCCGCCGTCCCCGGCGAGAGCGATAGTATCGCCACCGACCAGGCCCTGCTGGCCCTGGTGGCCGTGTGGCGGCAGGCACAGGGCATGAGCATCCTGTACGATTTCCGCCCCGGCAGCGTGTCCGCCAAGATACTGACACCGGAGGAGAGCGAAGTGTCCTTCGCGGGCAGCTACGAATTTACCAAAGCCGACCAGCAGCAGGCGGGCGCCCTGCCCAAGAAGCTGTCCACGGAGAACGATGCCGAGGTGACGGCTCTGCTGGACAAGCTGAAAATGAGCCGTGATTTCGACGGCTACGACACCTACATGACCAAGCTGACGCAGGCCAAGAGCGACATAGACGCGCTGTACGCGGAGATAGAGAGCATCAACGCGAATATTCAAGAACAAATCGTTCCCATGACCGAACCGGGACTGGGCGAGAAGTCCACCGTGGACAGGTTGGTGAAGCGGTACAAGGCGCTGTCCGACCACGACAAGGAACTTGTCCAAAACTGGGATACCGTACTTGCGGTGAAGGCACAGACAGACGCGGCGCAGAGAAACCTGTTCCTTATTATTGGCGGCGCGGTAGTCGTCATGGTGGCCGTGACGGTGGTCGTTCGCCGCAGGAGGGAGAGCAAATGAGAAAGCATATCACAAGATTACTCACCACACTGCTGGCAATCGTCATGCTTCTGCCCGTGACCGCGCAGGCCACCCCCGTGGACGGCTGGACGGACGAGGCGGAGCAGGCATATCAGACGGTGACGCAACTGGTCATCCAGCGTGTCAGCGAGAGCAAGGACTACCTTGCCACGGCCACGCAGGAGGAAAATGCCAAGGCGGTCTATGCCCTGTGGACCTCCGGCGCGACTGTTCCCAGCGGCTTTTACGACGAATACTTACAGGCGCTGGCCGACTGGCTGGATCTCGCGGTCAAGCGGGGCAAGACAGCCTATATCCCCGGCGCTATCCGCACAGTGGCGGCCATGGGACTGGATGTGACGGACTTTGCCGGGCACGATCTGATGGACGCCCTGCGGAAACCGGAGCTGGTAGAGGCGGACGAGGATAGGCTGGATATGCTGATGGACTTGGACGCTGCCGGTGACGTCGGCAAGACCGACGAGCTCAACGCTCTGCGGGAGCAGCTTCTGACCGAAGCTCTTGCCCGTCAACAGAGCAGCGGCGAGTTCCGCTATACCTCCAAATGGCCTGCGGAACTGAAGCAAAAAGGCGTGGACGATGAGCCAGACCGCTTCGACTACATCCTGCTGACTGCCAAATCCGTACAGGCCCTTGCGCCCTACCAAAGCCACAAGGACGTATCCGCGGCCATTGACAAGGCATTGCAGTACCTCTCCGAGCAGCAGCTCCCCAGTGGCGGCTTCGTCAAGTACGGTGATGAGGACGTGGAGGAGGACGCGGCGGTGCTGGAGATGCTGGCCGCGTTGGGCATCTCCCTCACGGACGAGCGCTTTACCAAGGACGGCCACACCGTGCTGGACGGCATGATGGGGTGGTATCAGGATTTCTATTTTGACAAGGCACCCAAGCCCGGACAGGGCTTCTATCGGGAAGAAACGCATTGGGGCTATTCAGATGGGACATACACACCTATCGGATGGGGGATATCTTCATGGACTACCATGAGCGACCCGGATGCGCCCGATGACCCCGACAGGTCCGTGATAAGGCGGGATTACCTCAATGGGACTGCATTTCCGGGGATCGCGGCTATCCGTGTTATGGCAAAAGAAACATCCGTTAACCACGGCAGTGTCACCTCGCCCGCAGGCGGAGGTACAAACACAAAGCTGAACTATAAACAGCTTCTGAAGCAAGGAACCACGGGACTGGCTGATCAGATCATTGAAACCTATGAGGGACTGCTGACGGAACCCGGTTCTATATCAGCTGGCTCAATACGGACATTTTCCAACCAGATATTGATGCTGCGAAGCGCGGATGTAAAGCTGACAAAGAGCGAAATAAAAAAACTGCAGGAGATCATGGCCACCATGGTGGAGGCCAGTAGTGAATACTATATGGGCCAAACATCTTCCACCTATGCCGCCGGTGCAGTACGCGCCATGCAATATTTGGATATGGATCCCAGTGACATCAACGGCTTGGACTATCTGGCACCACTGACGAATACCTCTAAAGCAGCACCTACATCCAGTCAAGATTTCAATAGTTATTTGGAGGACATCTCCTCTATTGAGCCGTCCGTATGGCGCTCTCGCGGCATTGACAGGGATGTACTGGCAGAGCGTTTTATTACCCGTGTGCTGGCAGATCAGACGCCGGACGGAGGATTTGACAACTACTACGGTGTCAATATCGAACAAGGCCATGCGGATACCTCGTGGCGGGATGATGCACGCTACACGGCGGAGACCTTGACCGTACTGGCACCATACGCGGATAAAGAGTACGTTGCGAAGGCTATAGATGCCGGACTGGAATACCTGTCCTCCGTGCAGCTGGCAGATGGCAGCTTTGCCAACATGAGCAAAGAAACGCCGGATGGAGAAGTGACGCTGGCGGTGCTGAAGATGATGGAGGTGCTTGACATTTCTCTGGAAGATGAGCGCTTTGTGAAGAACGGCAACACCGTGGCAGACGCCATGCGGACGTTCTATGTGGACGGCGTGGGGTTCATCAGCAATTTCGATGTAAAAGCGCCGCTGGATAATTTGGATCTGGATCCGACTTACGATGATCCTACTATGGAACTCTCCAATACGATCTCTGTTCTCACCTACCTCCAAGCCGCAGAGAACGGCAAATTCGGCCCGGACGGTAAAGGCAACAGCGTGTTCGAGATCGTGGGCTCCGCCCTGACCGAAACGCCGCTGGGCGCGATCCTACTGGCAGTCATTATCGTCGTGCTGCTGGCTTTCGGTATGATCCGCCGCTACCGCCGTATCAAGAAGGAGCAGTGATATGAGAGCGAAGTGCAGACATATCGTTTCCCTGTTTCTGGCAGTTCTCCTTCTGCTGTCCTGCGCTGCTTGCGGCCAGGTGCAGACGGAGCAGCCGGAGGACACCGGCGACAAGGACCAGTACATGACCGAGCCGGTCCCGGAGGGCAAGCCCGATCCGGTAGAGCCGCAGGACACGAAGGTAGATACCGCCGTAACGCACACCTGCACGTTCTCCATCTCCTGCGAGACCATTCTGGACAACATGGATAAATGCGTAGAGAGCAAGCGGTTTCTTGTGCCGGCAGACGGCATTGTTTTTCCCGCCACGGAGGTGAAGTTCAGCGAGGGCGAGAGCGTGTTCGATGTGCTCCAGCGGGTCTGTAAGGACAACGCCATCCACATGGAGTCCAACTGGACGCCCATGTATAACAGTGCCTATGTGGAGGGTATCAACAACCTCTATGAGTTTGATGTGGGAAGCCTGTCCGGGTGGATGTACAGCGTCAACGGCTGGTTCCCCAACTACGGCTGTTCCCGCTATGCCCTGCAAAACGGCGATGTGGTGAACTGGGTTTACACCTGCGATCTGGGCTATGATGTAGGTGGAGGCTACTCCACCGGGAGCTGATGCCACTCAGCGTAACAACGGGAAGTAAGACTTAAATAAAAAACTGTATAGAAGCACCGCCAGCAAAGCGGCAATCACACTGCTTTGCTGGCGGTGCTTTTTATCATAGAAGTTCAAAAAATCGACAATTCCATACAAAAAACATCGCATTCACGTAGGCCATTGTAGAACGATTATATAACACAAATGCCCAAAAGTCGTGTAAAATTAACATATCAAGAACAAAACGGCGTATGTCCACCGGCAAGAGGCCCGCCGCAGTTTAATAAGTGTTGGCTTTCAAAATACACAGGACAGGAGGGAACATCAGTGCCTTTAGTTTGCTACGTTTCGGAACTGGAAAAGAACGTTTCTTTGGACGCTGAACGTTTGCTGCGTCTTCTGGGTGTATCCGGAAAGCTGTCTGGGTTTTACTTTGCCGTGTATATGTTGGAACAGGTGCAGGAGAAGCCGGAGTATGTCCTGCTGATCACGAAAAGGCTCTATAACCAAACGGCACAGTATTTTCATACTACCACCAACTGCGTGGAAAGAAACCTCCGAACCCTTGTGCAGGCGTGCTGGAGACAACCTGACCACAGCTTACTTGAGCGTATTGCGGGCCACCCGTTGTCGCAGCCACCAACGAACGCGCAGTTCATTGATATGGTAGCCGCTTTTCTCCGCAAGTAAGCTCTACACGGTTTAGCCCCCTCCGTCCACAGCGGCGGCGTATCCCCCTTGCGCTGCCGCTGTGGGTTTTATATAGACTGGCAGCTGCCGTCAATCGTGTATTGACCTCGGCTGCGGGCCTATATGCCCCATGCTCCTTGAAAAGCGCACTTTGCGTGTCATAAAGCAGACAGGTACGTTCGTGCCGGTGTGAGCCAGAGGACAGCGCCCGCCATGATCTTCCGCACGGGAGGGAGCGAAACAGGCGTTGTTCCGAAACAGAGCGGCACTCTGTTGGCCATGACCATCGGCACCCTTAAAGATACTCCCGCATTGGACGCCCTCAAAGCATCGTGCGGCGCACCCATCAGCATGGGCCGGGGTGAGATTCCCGTGAGGCTGACAGCCACCAGCCGCCTGTTTTGCTTGAGAATTTTACGACCGCAAAAGTGTGGGTAAGCAAAAGCGCACTTTGGGAAGCGCGTTGTTGCTTATTCATATCACCTCGATTACCGCATACTTTATGGAGGGAGGAGTTGCCTATGACAGAAGTTGATCGTGATATTGCCTTGGTTTTGTTGAAGCGTCTATGGAAGCGGGAGTTGATTTCGGAAGAGACATATGTTTCTGCCTGCAACTCCCGTTTTTTTGACAAAAGACGTTTTACCTCCGATACTGAAGCTATGGAAGAAATAATGGTTGAGGAGGCCGATATCTATGATGACAGTTCGATGGTTGAGAGAACAGATGAGGCAGGGCAAGTCGATCTTTGACCTGCCGCTGCGCGTGACCTTCTATGCCCGCGTTTCTACCGAGAAGGTGGAGCAGCAGGGCAGTTTGGAAAACCAAATTCAATACTACACAGAGTTTATTCAGAAAAATCCCAACTGGACGTACATCCCCGGATACATAGACGAGGGCATTTCCGGCACAAGTACCTACAAGCGGGACAGCTTCCTGCGGATGATCGCAGACGCCCAGCGGGGAATGTTTGACTTCATCATCACGAAGGAGATCTCTCGCTTCTCTCGCAATACGCTGGACAGCATCCAGTACACGCAGGAGCTGCTGGAGAACAATGTGGGCGTCTTGTTCCAGAATGACAACATCAATACACTGGACAGCGATAGCGAGTTCCGATTGGTGGTCATGGCAGGGGTGGCACAGGATGAGGTACGCAAGCTCTCTGAACGGTTGAAATTTGGCTTTCGTCAATCTATCAAGAACGGTCGTGTACTGGGCAATAATCGCTTGTGGGGCTATGATAAAAAGGATTGCAAGCTGACTATTGTTCCGGAGCAGGCAGAGGCGGTAAAGCAGATATTTGAGCTGTATGCCACCGGTCAATATGGTCTACGCAGCTTGTCACAGGAGCTGACCCGCCGTGGTTACACCAGCTTGCAGGGTAATGTATTCAACACAAGCACCATCGGACACATTCTGCAAAATCCCAAATATAAGGGCTGGTATTGCGGCAACAAGACCCAATCGTTAGACTACCGCAAGAAAAAGACAGCGTTCCTCGACGAAAGTGAATGGGTATCCTATCCCGACCCGAATATTCCGGCCATCGTGTCGGAAGAAGTATGGGATAAGGCCAATGCCCTTTTTAAGCAGAGGAGCGCCCGTTCGAAAGCCTATGGCGTAGGGTATCAGAGCCGGTATCCCTACAGCGGCAAGATCATCTGTGGAAAGCATGGAACGTCCTTTCACCGGCAATCCTTCAAAACGCAGGAGGGAGAAACGGAGTTTTGGAAATGTAAGATGTACCGTGAACACGGAAAAGCGGGCTGCGACCTGCCCACCATTCGAACCACGGAGCTGGATACTATTTTGGCAGAGCAGTTTCAGAAGCTGGTAAAGCACCAGAGACAGATTATCCGCATGGTGTTGGATTCCGTTACAAATACACAGAAGAAGGAAGACCACTCCAAGGAGATTGCCCGGTTGCAAGCGCAGATACAGCAGCTGGAGGACAAGAAAGAAAAGTTACTGGAGCTGAGTATGGCTGACGCCATTACCATGCAGGAGTTCAAAAAGCGGAATAGCCGCTTCAATGAACAGATCACCGCACTGCAAACACAAACGATTTCCTTGCAGCAACAGGAGCAGCAAAAGCAAATCGCAGCCACGGACACGGCTGCGTTGGAAAAGGCACTATGGGCAGATCTGAACTGCAAGGAGCCGATCCAATCAGAAGTGGTTGCCACGATCCTCGACCACGCTGTGGTATGTGAGGACAGTGATGACAAACATATCCATTTAGAACTCTATTTGCGGCTGGGGCAAACGGCTTCAGCCTATTATGAACGAGGTAAATTAGCCTTCAAGGATGTATCTTCAAGAAATACTACACCCAGTCGGGCGATCAGGAGGATCTGATCTCCATCGGCACCATAGGGCTCATCAAGGCGGTGAATACCTTCCGCCCCGACCGGGGCATCAAGCTGGCAACCTACGCCAGCAGGTGTATTGAAAATGAAATCCTCATGCATTTTCGGGCGCAGCGGAAGGTGCAGGGGGAGGTGTCGCTCAGCGACGCGCTGGAGACGGGCACCGAAGGGGATGCCCTGTATCTCAGCGACGTGGTGGGCGAGGAGGACACCATGCTGGAGGAGCTGCAGGACAAAGAGAATCGGGCGCTGCTGCGCCGGCTGATCGCGGAAAAGCTGACAAAGCGGGAGGCGGACATCCTGCGGCGGCGGTACGGACTGGACGGGCGGCTGCCCCAGACCCAGCGGCAGGTGGCGGCGCACTACGGCATCAGCCGCAGCTATGTATCCCGCCTTGAGAAGAAGGCGCTGGGCAAGCTGGAGGAGGCGCTGCGGGAGCGGATGTAAGGCGCTTGTCTAAGTTGCATGAGAAATTATCTGCGCAGTGATAAAAATTCTCGCAATCTGACATTGTATTCCCACCCAAGATTGTTATAATAGTTGACAAGGAGCGACTAATGTGGGAGGAAATATCTACTCATGAGAAACTTCAAGTGCTATATCGCCGATCTGCGTAAACGCGTGTTTGCCGAGGTGGCGCGATTGGCTTATGAAGGCGGCGATTACCGGCGGATGGAGAAGCTGCCCTACGAGATCGTGCCCGGCGAGGTGGGCAACCAGCGGTCGTCCATTTTTCTGGAGCGCGCCATCGTGGGCGAGCGTATCCGGCTGGCCATGGGACTGCCCCTGCGTCCGGTGGCGGAGCACAGCCTGCTCAGCGACGGCATCGAGGAGAGCGCCGTGGCGGAGAAGTACTACGATCCCCCGCTGGTGAACATCATCAAATACGCCTGCAACGGCTGTAAGCCCACCCATTACGAGGTGACGAACGCCTGCCAGGGCTGCCTGTCGCGGCACTGCCAGAACGCCTGTCCCAAGGACGCTATCGACATCGACCGCAGCGGCCACGCCTGCATCGACCAGAGCAAGTGCATCAAGTGCGGCAAGTGCAAGGACGCCTGCTCCTATCAGGCCATCATCAAGTTCACCCGCCCCTGTCAGGAGGCCTGCGGCATGAACGCCATCGGGCAGGACGAATACGGCCACGCCTGCATCGACTACGACAAGTGCGTCAGCTGCGGCATGTGCCTGGTGAACTGCCCCTTCGGCGCCATCGTGGACAAGGGACAGCTGTTCCAGCTGATCCACGCCATCCGTCAAGGCGACGAGGTGGTGGCGGTGATCGCGCCGGCCTTCTGGGGTCAGTTCGGCGACAACGTGACGCCGGGACAGATCAAGGCCGCCATGAAGCAGCTGGGCTTCGCCGCGCTGGAGGAGGTCGCCGTGGGCGCCGACCTGTGCGCGGTGGAGGAGGCGGAGGAATTCCTGCGGATGGTGCCGGAGAAGCAGCCGTTTATGGCCACCTCCTGCTGCCCGGCGTGGTCGGTGATGGCCAAGAAGGAGTTCCCTGGCTTCGCGCCCTATATCTCCATGACCATGACGCCCATGGTGCTGACGGCGCGGCTGCAGAAGCGGCGGCGTCCCGGCTGCCGCGTCGTGTTCATCGGCCCCTGCGCCGCCAAGAAGCTGGAGGCCAGTCGCCGCAGCGTCCGCAGCGACGTGGATTTCGTCATCACCTTCGAGGAGCTGCGGGGCATGTTTGAGGCCAAGAACATCGACTTCTCCCAGATCCCCGACCTGCCCTCCCACTACGAGGCCAGCGCGCCGGGCGTGGGCTTCGCCGCCGGCGGCGGCGTGGCCAAGGCGGTGGAGGACGTGATCCACCGGCTGCACCCGGAGATGGAGGTCAAGACCGTGGCGGCGGAGGGGCTGAACCAGTGCCGCCAGATGCTGCGCAAGGCCCGGACGGGCAAATACGACGGGTATCTGCTGGAGGGCATGGCCTGCCCCGGCGGGTGTATCGCCGGCGCGGGCACCGTGCAGCCGCCGGAAAAGTCCCGGCGCGCCCTGGAGCGATACAAGGAGGCGGTGTCCATCAGCAACCCCATGGATTCCCAGTATATGGAGGACATCCACCTGCTGTATGAGAGCGACACCGACTGGGGTCGCGTAGGACGCCACTAACACCAATATGCAAAAAAAGAAGCACCGTGGGTGCTTCTTTTTTTGCATTATTCGGGCTGTGTCTCGTCCGGCGGGGTGTATACGTCCTCCGGAACGGCATCGCCGGTGACGTCCGGCTGGGTGTCCTCCGGCACGGAGCCGTCCTCGTCGTTCTCGCCGTTCTCCGGCTCTGCCGGAGCGGGCGGGGCGAGCTGCGGCGCGTTGGGCGTGTGTCCATCCTGCGGCAGAGCGATGGCGTAGTAGTCGTATGTCACCAGCAGCTGGGCGTAGTGGTATTGCAGCGACACGCGGTCGTTGATGGCGCTGACGTACTCCTCCCCCACGGTGATGCCGGGGTTGGCGGTGAAGGTGCGGGTGGAGGCCTCATAGATGCCGGCGGCGGTGGCCCAGCTGTTGCCGCCGGCGGTGGGCAGGATCACCAGCGGGATGCTGCCGGCGGCGGAGGAGGCGTTGTAGCTCTTGTCCAGAATGTCCCGCCCGGACAGGAGCCGGGAGTCGTAGGTCAGGCCGAACAGATTGCTGAGGGTGGGCACGATGTCCACGGCACTGCACGGCTCGTCCACCTGCACCGGCTCGTCCATGGAGCCGCACCAGAGGATCAGCGCGTTGCGGTAGCGGGAGGTGTCCCGCTCGGAGTCGGTGACGCCCCGCAGCTCGTTGTAATAATCGGTATCCGTGTCGGACAGCAGATAGGGATAGTGGTCGGCAGCCAGACAGATCACCGTGTCGTCGGCGATGCCCGCTGTCTCCAGCTCCTCCAGCAGATAGGCCAGCGCGCTTTCCAGCTCCAGATTAGCGGCCACATACGCCTGCACCTGCGTGGAGGCGTTGGGGTAGGCGGCCTGCGCCTTCTGGCGGTTCTTGGCGGCCATGGCATGTCCCCAGCCGTAGCCGCCGTGACCGCTGACGGTCATGTAGTAGGTGTGGAAGGGCGTGCCGTCCTTCACATAGGCGTCGATGTACGGGTCGATGGTATTCTGGAGCATCTCCAGATCGGAATAGGGCCAGCTGCCGTCCTCGGTGAGCTTCAGGCCGCTGCCCTGCCCCTGATAGTCATAGCCCAGATTGGGGTGGGTCTTGTCGCGGTTGTAGTAGTTGTAGATGTTGTCGTGGTAGGCGGCGGTGGTATAGCCCAGCGCCCGGAACTGGTTGCCCAGCGCAAAGGGCATGCTGTTGCGGGCGGTGGCGTAAAAGCTGACGTTGCCGTTGACCCACGTGGGGATCAGGCCGGTCATCACCGCGAACTCGCCGCCGGTGGTGGACTGTCCCCAGCCGGGTTGATAGAAATTGCTGCACACAAAGCCCTCGTGGGTCAGGCGGTACAGGGCGGGCGTCAGCTCCTCGCTGATGAACCACGGAGAGAACGCCTCAGCGGTGAACAGGATCAGGTTCTTGCCCTTGAACATGCCGGTGTACTCGTTCTGGGAGGAGGGCGTCAGGCTGCCGAAGTAGCGGGACATGTTGGCCACGGCGGAGCTGGAGGCGTTTTCCGCCAGCGCGTCGAAGTCGATGTCCATGGCGTTCTTGCCGTATACCACCGGCGCGGTGACGGCGGTGTCGTCCCCGCCGTCGTCCTCCGGCACCTGTATGTCGGGGGCGGGCTGGCCGAAGAGAGCGTAGGTCATCTCCAGCCGGACGGTGGTGTTCAGACCGAAGTGGGTCACGCCGGCGTTGGCGTTGAAGCCGTAGGTATACGAAGTCTTGTACATGCCGCCGTGCGCCAGCACGCTGCCCGTGCCGCCGAAGGCCAGACTCAGCGCCAGCAGCACCAGAAGGGGCTTCCACCCCATGCGCTCCGGCGGCGCAATACGGCGGCGCAGCAGGACGCAGCCCGCCACCGGCAGCATGGCCAGCAGGATGAAGGGCAGACGGGGCAGCACCACCTCCGGGATGGCGGAGCCGAAGCCTGTGACCACGTTCTCGCTCATGTTGCCGATGAAGCGCAGAAAGAAGTAGGATTTGAAATAGCTGCGGCAGCAGTACTCCACGCAGACCAGCACCGACCACAGGGCGGTAACGGTGACGGAGACGATGAAGGCCGCCCTGGGACGGCGCAGCAGGTTGACGATCAGGCTCCAGAACAGCCCCGTGCCCACGGCGAACAGTAAGATCAGCGCCAGTGCCCCGTCAAAAAACACCGACTGTGCGTCGAACGCCCGCAGCAGCAGCTCGTGATACAGTACCGCCGCCGGGAAAAACAGCCAGTGCAGCGGCGCGGGATGCGCCCCTCCGCCAAACAGCCGGGAGGGTGCGGTATGCTCGTTTTCTCTCTCTGTCATAGGTATGTCCTCTTATTTCCCCAGCTTGAAATACTCCCCTGATGCGGCCAGGTTGGTGATCTCCGTCAGCACCAGAATGTCGTCGGCCTCCGCCGCCAGCTCCTGCACGCTGCCCCGGAAATACCGCAGATCCAGCATGGTGATCGTCTCATAATCCCCGGTCAGGAACGGCACAAAGGAGTTGGCGAAGGAGTCCTTCACCAAAAGCAGGTGCTTTCCGTTCTCCGTGCCGGTGGTGATGACGCACTGACCGTAGTTGCCGCCCAGAAACAGCTCGTACTTGTCCTTCCGCTCCAGAGCGCTCAGGTCGTACAGCGCGCCGTCCTCTCCGTCGCACACCACGCTGTCCACCGTGATCTCCGGCGCGTAATGCACCTTGTCATACACGCTGTCGGGCAGCAGCACCTTGGAGTACAGCGTACCCCGGAAGCGGTCTGTGGCCTCTGTCAGGCCGTATGCCCGCGCCGTATGCCCCGTGGCCTGCGCCCACAGCTCGTAGGCTGCCTGCGCGCCCATGGTCGTCCAGTGGTGGTCGGTGTGGTAGTAGGGGTCGTCCACCGCCGCCAGCGTCTCACGGCTGTCCAGCAGCGCGCCGTCCAGCGTATCCCGCAGCTGCGCGAAGGCCGCGTCCTCGTCGTAATAGGGCGCGTTGGCGGGCAGCTTATCCCGCAGTACCCCCGCCGGGCTGGGCACGATCAGCGCCGTGCAGCTCTTGCTGCCGTTGGCGTCGAACAGCGAGCGGATATACCCGGCGTTTTTATTCAGCCCCGCCCAGTCGAAGCTGTCGTCCGTGACCTTGGTGAAATAGCGGCCATCCGCGCCCAGATAGGCGCCGCTGATGTCCTCCTTGCCCTCCGCCCGCTGCAAGACCGAGCGGCTGGCCGTCCAGAAGTCCCGGAAGATGATCTGGTCGCTGGTGTAGTTCTCTGTGTCCTTCATGAATTTTCCGGACAGGATGTTGTCCCAGCTGAGCTTGGGCGTCAGCTGCAGATAGCGGTTCTCGTTCTCGGAGAACGCCCTGTCCGGCGTCAGGAAAAAGCTTCCCACGGACAGCGCCAGAAGAATGGCGCTGATGGCGATCAGCGGCGCGAGGCCCTTTGTGTTTTTCATTTCGCCGCCTCCTTAAAACCGGAAATACAGGAACGGGTTGTAGCTGTCGCCCACCAGAAAGGCGATGGACACCAGCAGCACGACCGCCACCCACACCGTTCTCAGTCCGTCGGACAGCGCCGGTGTCATGGCGCGCTCCCGCTTCTCCCACAGCCGCCGGGGCAGGGACGTGCAGCCCACCACCGCCAGCGCCAGCACCAGCCAGTCGCACCGCAGCAGATAGGCCGTGGTGCCGTCGGCAAAGGCGCCGGAGAACATGTGCCCTAAATACGCGCCCAGGGCGCTGAAATCCGTAATGGCGAACAGAACCCAGCCCAGCACGAAGCACAGGCAGGTGTAGACGTGCCCCACAAACCGGGGCACTTTATCCAGCCACTTCAGCAGGAACGTCTTTTCCAGCAGCAGCAGCACGGCGTAGTACACGCCCCACAGGACGAAGTTCCAGCTGGCGCCGTGCCACAGGCCGGTCAGCAGCCAGACGATGGCGATGTGGACCAGCTGCCGTCCCTTGCCCTTGCGGTTGCCGCCCAGCGGGATGTAGACGTACTCCCGGAACCATGTGGACAGGCTGATGTGCCACCGCCGCCAGAATTCGGTGACGGAGCGGGACTCGTAGGGATAGTTGAAGTTCTCCAGAAAGTGGAACCCGAAGAAGTGTCCCAGACCGATGGCCATGTCCGAATAGCCGGAGAAGTCGAAGTAGATCTGGAACGTGTAGGCGATGGCGCCCAGCCACGCCGTGGCCGCCGTGGGGTCGGACATGGCGGCGATCTCCTCCCAGATGGCGCCCATCTGGTTGGCGATGAGCACCTTCTTGCCCAGGCCGATCACCAGCCGCTGCAAGCCCTCGCTGGCCTCCGCCAGATTCTCCCGCCGGTGCTCCAGATCGTAGGCCACCGTCTTGTACTGCACGATGGGCCCGGCGATCAGCTGGGGGAACAGCGTCACATACGCGCCGAAGTCGATGATGTTCCGCTGGGGCGGCACCAGTCCCCGGTACACGTCGATGGTGTAGCTCATGGTCTGGAAGGTGTAGAAGGAGATGCCGATGGGCAGTAGCAGCCCCAGTGCCGGTATCGCCGTGCCCAGCAGCCCGTTGATGTTGTTGATGGCGAAATCCGTGTACTTGAAGAACCCCAGAATGGCCAGATTCCCCATCACCGACAGGATCAGCACGCCCTTGGCGCCCTTCTCCCGCTGCCTCCGGCGGAACCAGCCGATGGCCAGACCGTTGCAGTAGTCGAACACGGTGGAGAACAGCATGATAAGGATGTACTTCGGCTCGCCCCAGCCGTAAAACAGCAGGCTGAACACCAGAAGCAGGCCGTTGCGCAGCTTCCGCGGGCAGATATAATACAGAATAGCCACCAGCGGCAGGAACGCCAGCAGGAAGGTGGTGCTGCTGAATACCATAGCGGTTCTCCTTTGCGGTTGATCTCAAAACGAAAGGGGCGGGCAAGCCCGCCCCTCAGACTGTCAAAAAAGTCTGTCATTGCGAGCCAGTGCGCGCCGCGAAGCAAGTGCCCGTGGGGTACACACTGGCGTGGCAATCCGTTTCCAATACGTTACTTCACACCCGCCAGCTTGCCCATCTGGTAGCTGCCGCGGATGGCGGACAGATTGTTGACGAACAGAATGTCCTTCGCGCCCTTGTCCCTGGCCAGCTGGGTGATGCTGCCGCTGTAATACCGGTAGTCCACCACATACACCGTCTGGTAGTGATCCACCAGGAACGGCACAAAGGCGTTGCCGAAGGACTCCTTCACCACGATACAGCTCTCGCCGTTGCTGACCTCCGGGTTCTCGATCACCGTGAAGGGGTTGTCGCCCATGATGAACGTACCGTACTTCAGGCTGGCCGAGGCGGTGGACTCGTCAAAGATGACCTGACCGCCGGTGAGGGTGCTGTTCTCGTTGTCGCCGTACTTCATGGAGGCGGTGGCGCTGACGGGATGGTAGGCGTTCACCGTGTCCGGATCGTTCTTCATGGCATCCGGCTTGCCGCCGTCGTTGTAGAACGAGCCGAGGAAGCCCGGAAACTGGCTCACCTCATAGTCGCTGAGGTTGTGGGGCGTGATGCCCTTGGCCGTGCAGAACTGCACATAGGCGTAATACGCGCCCAGCGCCGTCCAGTGGTGGTCGGTGCGGAAATAGATGTACTCCGTCCGGTGGGACATCATCACGTCGTGCAGGGGGATCGTTTTTACATTCTGCCCCATTCCCGCTAAAATATCCTTCTCGGCCTGCACCTGGTCGCTGCCGGGTATGTCGCTGAACAGCTCATCCGGCAGCGTGATGCCGCTGGACAGGGGGATGGCCATGGCGTACACCTGGCTCACGCCGCTGAGACTGTCCGCCACGGCGTTGACCGTGGACTGGTACTTCTCCGCCAGCGAGCCCACATAGTTGTACATTTCATATCCGGCGCTGCCCACCACATACACGCCGCCGGACTGATAGGGCTTGTCGCTGGTGGTGATCACATTGGAGGACGCCGGTTTCGTGGTGGTCTCGCCTGCCTTATCCTCGCCGCTCTTATCGGCATCGGTCTGATCGCCGCCCTCCGGGTCCTGCCCGTCGCTGCCCTGGGTGCCGTCGCCGGTATTCTCTCCGTCCGTCTGGGTGATGGGCGGGTCATCGGTGTCCTTGTCCGGGGCCTTCTTGCCGCTGAACACATCGGTGCAGATGGCCAGTATCGCCACCACCAGCGCCGCCGCCGCGATCAGCAGCAGCACGGCGCCGCCGGCGCTTCCGCGCCGCCGCTCATACCGGGAGCTCATCCCACGAACTCCTTGATGACCGCGTTGGCCGTGTCGGTGTCATTGGTGACGCACAGCACCACACAGGTGCCGTAGGTGGCGAAGATGGCGTTGTCCAGACGGGCGACCTCCTCAGGCTTATAGCGCTCCATCTCCTGCTTCTGGCTGTCCAGCAGGCTCTGCATGGACAGCTTCACCGCGGAGGCATCGGTCTTGTCGCTGCACTGCACCACGAAGATCTCCTCCACCGTGCTGCCGTCGGACATGTAGGCGCTTGCCTCGCACTTTTCCGGCAGCTCCAGATAATCGCCGGCGTCGATGGCGGACAGAGCCGTGTCGAACTGTACGCGCTCAGCCAGCGCCTTGCCCAGCCCCGCCGCATCCACGGTGGCGGACGACTTGTCGCCGCAGGCGACCAGAGAGACAGCGGTCATGACCGCCAGCAGCAGCGTGATAATACGTTTCATAGAATCGCTCCTTATTACTTTCACTCAAAACTGTTTGGCCAACCGGCCGCATGCCGGCTCAGTTCATTATTATAATACAAACCCGCCGGAAGTAAAAGAGGGAAAAGCTTAAGAACTCATAAAATTTCCCCTGCCTACTATGACGGCGGCGGAGGGGCAAAGGTTCCGCCGGCGGGCGGCAAAAAGGAGACGGCCTGAGCCGTCTCCTTTTTATATTCAGAAATCGATGGTTCCGTCCAGCACCTTCAGGTCGTAGGGCTCGAACACCACCTTGCGGTAGGCGTCCACGTCCATCTTCACGCCCGTCCAGTCGCTGTGTATCTCGCCATTCTGCTTGATGAGAATGTCGTACAGAACGTCGTAGGTCACGCCGTCGTCGCCCTTTTCCACGATGGTGGAGTAGGGCAGCGTCTTGTGATAGGTCATGTGCAGGCCCTTATACTCGAAGTGGAAGCCGTTGCGCATGCGGCAGCCGTCCAGCCCCTTGTAGGTAAACAGGCGCTTGAGATCCTGCAGTATCCGGTCGTTGTCCTCCTCATACAGGTTCTCCGGCGTCGTCTCGGTGTAGTCGTACCGGAACTGGATAGGGATGCGGTAGGGCAGGAAGCGCTCCACATAGTCCACCAGCTTCGCCGCCGGATAGTTCTTGTACAGCACGCAGTTGATACGGGTGGGGCAGGCGATTTTTCCCAGCACCTCGTCCGGACTCTCCTCCACATAGTGCTGCAGATGGCGGGAGATGTTCATGCAGGTGATCTTATCCTTGTTCCTCTCCGTGAAGGCCAGCATCTCCTCAAAGGTGGTGGCGGCCTGGGCGGGGAAGGTGGTGTTGATATAGATCTTGTGGGTGGCGGGGATGGCGTCCAGCATCCTTTGCAGGGCGTTCAGATTGGCCAGCGGCTCGCCGCCGGTGAACACGAAATCGCACCGGGGCGTGATGGAGTCCATCACCCGGATGCTGTCCAGAATTTTGTCCAGCGAGAAGCCGGAGCAGTCGGCATATTCTTTTTTGTTGATGCAGAAGGGGCAGTTGTTCTGGCAGTCGTAGGGGACAAAGACCGTGACCGTAGCGCCGCCCTCCCGCGTTTTATAGGGATGGGTCATGTTGTTGATAACCTCGCATCAAAATGTACCAAAACATTGTATATCAGAAAAGGGCGGAAAGCAAGGAAAACCTGTGAAAATCGCCTGTTTTTCTCTTAACAATATCAGTAGGCATCGTCTCCCAGCTCTCGCCGTATGGAGGCAAGCGCCGCGTCCTCTCCCTGCTCCTTCAGCAGCAGGAGCCAGCGATCCAGCAGCGCCGCCGTGTCCGGGTGCATGAAGCGGCTGGCGTCCGTGCGCCGCATGTCCTTGCTGCGCTGGTAGTATTCGTAGGGGGACGCGTCGGTATACTGGTCGCCCTGATAGACCCGGCAGGCGGCAATGCGGTCGCAGAACATCTCCGCCACATACTTTTTGGGCATCTTGCAGCCGCCTATGTAGATGGTGCCGTCCTCCCGGCGGCAGTAGTCGATCCAGTACTCGAAGTGGTGGCGGTTGCGCCCCTTGTGGTGCAGCCACGCCAGACTGACGCCGTTTTCCAGCCGCTCCTGGTCGTTGGGGCTGCGCCAGCCCTGGTAGTATTTCACGCCCCGCCAGAACTCCGTGGGGCTGTATTTGCTCAGATCGTGGGTCAGACCCTGCCACACCAGCCCCAGCCGGAAGCAGTAGTGCCGCACCATGCGGCGGTGGCGGTTCACCGTGTGTAAATGGGCGCGAAAGGGCATGTCGCCACCTCCTGCAATGAATTCCCGAACAGTATACCACATCTCCGGGAAAAAGGACAGGGAAATTTCCGGCATAGGCCGGCGCATTTTGCGGTACACTACGCGGGAGGTGAGGATACATGGGCAACATGGCGTTTTTCCGCGGCGGCGGATACAGGCGGTGGCTGCCGCCGGAGATCAGCTCTGCGGACGAGGCGGTGCTGGTGCGCCGCTGCTGGGAGCTGCTGGTGCTGGACAGCGGCGGCGCGGCACGGCTGGCGGCGCTGGGACGGGCGCCCCTGTGCCGCACGGTGCTGATGCCCCAGGAGGCCGCCGGCGCGTGGCTGCGGGCGCGGCAGGTGGTGGGCTGCGGCCTGTCGCCCCGGTGCAGCCTTACGCTGTCCGGCCTGTCGCCCCGGCCGGTGCTGTGCGTGCAGCGGGCGCTGACGGCGCTGGACGGCACGGTCATCGAGCCACAGGATATCCCCCTGTCCCTGCACTGGAGCCGGCTGCCGCCGGAGACACTGCTGCTGGCCGCCGGCGCGTGGCTGCTGGCAAAGGGGCAGGTGCCGGAGACAAGCTGAGCCCGCCTCGAACGAGGCGGGCTGCTGGCTGCATTACAGTATAAATCCTCCGTCGCAGGTGAGCACCTGCCCGGTGATGAACGACGCCCTGTCGTCCGCCAGAAAGCTGACGGCGGCGGCGATGTCCTCCGGCGTGCCCAGCCGACCCAGCGGCGTCTCCTGCGCCAGCTGGGGCAGCACCTCCGGCGGCAGAGCGTCCAGCATGTCGGTTTTGATGACGCCCGGCGCCACGCAGTTGACCCGGATGCCCGTGGGCGCCAGCTCCGACGCCAGCGAACGGGTCAGCGCGATCAGCGCCCCCTTGGTGGCGGAGTACGTCACCTCACAGCTGGCGCCGCGCAGCCCCCATATGGAGGAGACGTTGACGATGCACCCGGTGTGCTCGTGGAGCATGTGGGGCAGAACGGCCTGTATCGTGTGGAACGCGCCGTCCACGTTGACGGAGAAGTACCGGTGCCACAGGGCGTCGGTGATGTCCTGAAACAGCGCCTGCCCCGCCACGCCTGCATTGTTCACCAGCAGGGACACGGGGCCGAATTCGCCCTCCACCCGCCGCACCATCTCGTTTACCTGTACCCGGTGCGCCACGTCCGCCTGCACCGCCATGGCGCGGCCGCCGGCGGCGGTGATCTCCGACACCAGCGACATGGCGCAGTCCTGCCGCACCCGGTAGTTGACGCACACGGCGTAGCCCTCGGCGGCCAGACGGCGCGCCACAGCGCGGCCGATGCCCCGGGAGGAGCCTGTCACCAGCGCGATCTTGCCCATGGGATCATCCCCTTTTCACAGTTTCTGCCCCTGAGTATAGCAAATTTCCGCAGGAAAGGCAAGAAAAGTGTTGACAAATCCGAGGCGATGGGGTAATATATCATCGTTGTCTGCGCGGTTAGCTCAGCTGGTAGAGCACATGCTTGACGTGCATGGGGTCACAGGT
>OLSD01000809.1_pt1 | contig 29101 bp, 23 predicted proteins | sample 1672211 | NCBI WGS metagenome assembly OLSD01 (sample SAMEA3136659, study PRJEB25190) | human gut metagenome | reverse complement strand
AATTAGGGAATGATTGCTCACTCCCTAAAGCATATGTGCCTGTCTACTTAAATATTCCTCGACTCTTCTTATCATAATAAGCAAGAATCGCGACAATCGTCTTACTATCTACAATCTTACCCGAATAAATCATCTCGCGTGCTTCTTCCATAGGTACTCGAACAATCTCGATAAATTCCGTCGGATCTAAATGCCGCTTGCCTTTCTTCAGATTGCGTCCAATATAGACATCCGTCTTCTCATCAAAGGTTCCAACCGAAGAAATCATATTGCTCACATGATAGATATCCTGCGGAATCCATCCAGTCTCCTCCTCTGCTTCCCGTAACGCACATGTCTCACCGGATTCCCCGTGAAAACTATATCCACCTGCCGGAATCTCCAGATCCACTGCATCTAAGGAATTACGGTACTGACGCACCAGATATGTGTACTCTTCCTCGTCTACAAGCAGAATACCTGCTCCACCGCCAGATTTATGTTTAATCAGATCATATACAACCTCTCCACCATCCGGTGTCTCCAACACATCCTTATACAGCGCTACAATCTTCGCATCATATAATAATTCCAAGCTTTTTCTTTTAAATTCAACCATATTTATGTTCCTTCCTATCCACTCTATTCCGCATCGTCCATATAATCATAATAAATACATTTCATCATTCATAATTTGTTTCGCACGCGATTGCTTTATATCTCTATATATAATACAGGAAATAAACAAAAAAGGAAAGTATTGAAAACTTGTATTCTCAATACTTTCCATAAATTCATTGATAACAAATAATTACTTTGCGTAATCGGTTACTCTCGACTCTCGGATCAAGTTTACCTTGATTGTGCCCGGATACTCAAGTTCTGATTCAATCTTCTTTGAGATATCCCGTGCGAGTAATACCATATCCGCATCTGTTACCTGCTCTGGAACTACCATTACTCGAATTTCTCGTCCCGCCTGAATAGCAAAAGTCTTATCAACACCCTTAAATCCATTGGCAATGTCTTCCAAGGACTTCAGACGTGTTGTATATGTCTCCAACGTCTCGCGTCTTGCACCTGGACGTGCAGCAGATATAGCATCTGCAGCCTGTACAATACATGCGATCAAACTCTGTGGTTCTACATCCCCGTGGTGTGCCTCAACAGCGTTGATAATCGTTGCCGACTCCTTGTACTTTCTACAAAGATCAACACCAATAGATACGTGAGAACCTTCCATACCTGCATCATGATCAATAGATTTTCCGATATCATGTAACAAACCTGCACGCTTTGCTACACGAACATCAAGCCCAAGCTCTCCGGCAAGCAAACCGGACAAATGAGCTACCTCAACAGAATGCTTCAATGCATTCTGTCCATAACTTGTTCTGAACTTCATCTTACCAAGAAGACGTATCAGTTCAGGATGTAAGCCATGTACACCGACTTCCAGGGTTGCAGCCTCTCCCTCTTCACGCATCATAGTCTCGACCTCTTTCTGAGCCTTCTCGACCATCTCTTCAATACGTGCCGGATGGATTCTTCCATCCACAATCAGCTTTTCAAGTGCGATTCTGGCTACTTCTCTACGAACCGGATCAAAACTTGAAAGCAAAACTGCTTCCGGTGTATCATCAATAATTAAATCAACACCTGTCATAGTCTCTAAAGTACGAATGTTTCGTCCTTCACGACCAATGATTCTTCCCTTCATCTCATCATTAGGCAGCTGTACTAAGGAAATCGTTGTCTCTGATACATGATCAACAGCACACTTCTGAATAGCTGTCACAACGTAATCCTTTGCCTTCTTATCTGCTTCTTCTTTTGCTCGTGTTTCTAATTCTTTGATCATGACTGCTGTTTCATGCTTTACTTCGTCTTCAACAGTCTTTAATAAGTATTCCTTTGCTTGTTCAGAGGTTAATCCGGAAATTCTTTCCAGTTCCTGAGTTCTTTTTGCTTCCAAATCTGAAACTTCCTGCTTCAGCTTCGTGAGTTCTGCCTCTTTACGTGATAATGAAGCTTCTTTCTTCTCTACGGCTTCGGTCTTCCGGTCGAGATTTTCCTCTCTGGAAAGAACACGCTTTTCCATGCGCTGAAGCTCATTCCGACGATCCTTGACTTCTTTGTCAATCTCATTCTTCGTCTTCATGGCTTCTTCCTTCGCCTCAAGAAGTGTTTCACGTTTCTTTGCCTCCGCAGCTTTCAGTGCTTCATCTATAATCTCTCTAGCCTTATCCTCTGCCTTACCAAGCTTTGCCTCTGCCACATTCTTACGATACGCAATAGCTAAAAACCAGGTAACGAGAATTACAACCACGAGTATTACAGCGAAAATCACATACTTGATTGCTTCGTCTGACAACTCAGGAGCACCTCCTTATTTAGTTTTATTGCATAACTACAACACTTAAATATTATACTTTTTTTATACTAGTGTCAAGGAATACTTTACTTTTTTTATGCAAATTGTAAGAAAAAATAGATTACTTTTCTATATTTTTTCAATATTTTTTCTATATTCTGACACCGCTCTGCGAATATCCTCATACTTAAATCCCCGCCGTGCAAAAAAGGAATACATACGCCGCATCTGTCCTTCATCCGAAAAATCTAAGTTACCATAACGTCTTTCCAGTAAATCATAGATGGTTTCCGCTTCATCAGGCACCAGTTCCATGCATAATTCACGTGTCATCTCTGAATCTACACCTTTACCGGAAAGCTCCATTGTGATTCTTCGTCTGCCTTTGGCACGCATCTGATTCCGAATATACGATGAGGCATATCGTTCATCATCAATGTATCCATAGGACATCAGTTTCTCGACTGCCTCTGCAATCTCTGCTTCCTCATATCCTTTTTCTGCCAGCTTATCACAAAGCTCCTTCCGGGAGCGATCCCGGAAGGTAAGATAATAAATCGCTGTATCAAATGCACTGTATGTAGTTGGTTGCTTATGACTCTTCGCTCTCTGTCTGTTCTGCATCTACGCCAATCCCACACTTATTCCGTACCTGCTGCTCAATCTCTTCCATCACTTCTGGATTATTTGCAAGATAAAGCTTCGTATTCTCACGTCCCTGTCCGATCTTCTCACCATTGTAAGAGTACCATGCACCTGCTTTGTTGATGATATCGTGCAAAACAGCCAGATCCAGAATATCGCCTTCCTTGGAGATACCCTTACCAAACATAATATCAAACTCTGCTTCCTTGAATGGAGGTGCAACCTTATTCTTTACAACCTTGACTCTTGTACGGTTACCAACAACTTCTCCGCCAACCTTCAATGTCTCAATCCGGCGTACATCCAGACGGACGGAAGCGTAGAACTTCAATGCACGACCACCGGTTGTCGTCTCCGGGTTACCAAACATCACACCTACTTTCTCACGAAGCTGGTTGATAAAGATAACCACACAATTAGACTTGCTGATAATACCAGTCAGTTTTCGGAGTGCCTGAGACATCAGTCTCGCATGTAATCCAACATGAGAATCTCCCATCTCGCCGTCAATCTCTGCCTTCGGTACAAGGGCCGCTACAGAGTCCACAATAATTACATCAACCGCACCGGAACGAACCATCGTCTCTGTAATCTCCAGTGCCTGCTCGCCATTATCCGGCTGTGAAATATACAGGTTATCAATATCGACACCTATATGCGCTGCATACGTTGGGTCGAGTGCATGCTCTGCATCAATAAAGCCTGCAATACCACCCATCTTCTGTACTTCAGCAACCACATGCAGTGCAACGGTTGTCTTACCACTTGATTCTGGACCATAAATCTCAATAATACGACCTCTTGGCATACCGCCAAGTCCGAGTGCCAGATCCAGACTCAGAGAGCCGGTCGGGACTACATCAATTCCCATATTTGCAGACTGATCTCCGAGCTTCATCACAGAACCCTTACCATACTGCTTCTCGATCTGCGCCAGCGCCGCATCTAATGCTTTCATCTTTTCTTCACTTGCCATACCATAAACCTCCATTATCTTCCATCTATGTTATCAAAACATATGTTCGTTTTTGTTTCTTCTACTATACTACACTTCTGTTCGAAAAGTCAACAAGGAATTCGAACATTTGTTCATTTTTATTTTCTAAATGTATTTGAAACAATGCGCTGTAAAAATTGTACCCTATACATAATGCAAAGTAAAGCAATTATTTGTTGCATTTTGTTCGATTGTTCTCACACAGATTATCTGCTATAATTACATTAAATATTTTCCGAAATCACTAAAAAAAATAACGAACATATATCAATGGGGTGTTACCATGAAAATAAGCAATAAAATATACCGTGATTACATATATAAGGACGAAGCTGTACTACGTGCACAGTACGATCCGGAATTAGAATTTTATACAACCATCAAATCCGGAAACATTGAGAAGGTAAATGAGCTTTGTCAGGCAAAGATCAGCCGCAAAAAAGGATTGGGCGAACTATCCGACACCCCTCTGCAAAGCCTGAAATATCATTTTGCAATCACAATGGCTATGCTTGCCCGCTACTGTATCGAAGGTGGTCTGGATTTGTCCACTTCCTACAGCCTGAGCGATTTTTATATCCACACAGCAGACCGTGCAAATTCGATGGATGAACTCGATGAACTGCACACAACCGCATGCCTGGACTACACCGGCCGCATGAAAAATCTGCGAAAGAAAAAGATTACATCAAAACCAGTAGCCAGATGTATTGATTATATTTATGACCACCTACATACAAAAATCACACTTGCAAATCTTTCAGAACTGACCGGACTGAATTCATCCTATCTTTCCCGTCTTTTCCACAAGGAAACCGGTATGACTGTCAGCGACTATATCCAGCAGACAAAGATTGAAACTGCCAAAAATATGCTGCTTCACTCTTCCTATTCCGCGGCTGAAATTGCTTCGATCCTTGCATTTTCAGATCAAAGCTACTTCTCAGAGGTCTTCAAAAAACAGACAGGACTGACACCAAAACGGTACCAGTCCCTAAATCTGAACGCCTCCGGTCTGCCTGACCGGTAAAATCTATGACATATATAATGTGATTATATTATCCCCGTTTGACATAAGCCACTCGTCTTTCACATAATTATTGAAGATAGTCTGACCATTGATTTCCATGCACTTAAATCCAGACTCTGCATGTCCCGGATTTTTCACCTCAATATGGAGATGCTTTCCGCGGAAATCCTTCTCCACTGTAAATCCGTCCCATTCTGCCGGGATGGATGGTGCTATCCGCAATCCATAGAAATCCGGGCGCATGCCCAGAATACCTTCGACACTGCCAACCATAACTGTTGATGCAGTTCCCGTCAGCCAGTGCACATGGGATCGTCCAAAATGAGGACTTGCCTTACCCTCTGTAAATTGACCATAGCAATAAGGTTCAAGCTTTCTCACTTCTGCTTTATCATTCTGAGCTGCCGGTGAATTCTCCATATAATACTCAAACGCACGGTTTCCATGTCCAAGTAATGCTTCTGCCAGAATCAGCCAGCCCTGTGACTGTGAAAAGATTCCCGCATTTTCCTTTACCCCCTGATTATAGATAACCGCCAGAGCGCCATCAAATGCATGCGCATGGTATGGTGGATCCATAAGTACGGCACCAAACGCTGTATTTAACTGCGTATACACATTCTCCATTGCAGCTTCCGCCTGTGCCTTAGAGGCAAATCCGCTGATAACCGCCCAACTCTGTGGATTCAACCACATATTTGCCTCCGGATCTGTTCTTTTACCGATTACTTCTCCTTTTTCTGTAAAGCCCCTGATAAACCGGTCTTCATTCCAGCAGAGATTCTGAATCACATTCCAGAGATCTTTCTGGCTCTTATCCAGATAAGAAATGTACTCAGAATCATTTTTATACTCAGCGAATTTACGAAGAATCGTCATTGCATAATAAAACTGCAATGCAACAAAGGATGACTCCCCATCTTTTCCAAGCCGCAGGCAGTCATTCCAGTCTGCATAAAGTCCTGCCGGCATGCCATGTCGGCCAAGATGTTTCATAGAGAAATCAATCGCACGTTTCAGATGATCATACACCGTACCTTCATCTTTATTTGCGTAAGGAATCACTTCATCCATAAATGCCAGATTTCCGGTTTCTGTTACATATTTATAAATTGTTGGAAAGAGCCACAATGCATCGTCCGCACGATATGCCGGATGTCCTGTCTCCTTCACATAAGAAGCATCGTCCGGTGTATCCTCATGTCCGGCATTGTGTGTGAACTTCACAAGTGGAAGTCCACCACCATTGGCAACCTGTGCCGAAAGCATAAATCGAATCTTATCTGCTGCCATCTCCGGTGCCAGATGAATAATTCCCTGAATATCCTGCACTGTATCCCGATATCCGTATCCATTTCGAAGTCCACAATAGATGAATGATGCTGCTCTTGACCAGATAAATGTCATGAAGCAGTTATAGGCATGCCAGGTATTAATCATCGAATCAAATTCCTTGCTTGGTGTCTGTACCTGGAAATGTGAGAATTTCTCACCCCAGTAAGTCTTTAACTCAGCCAGTTCCTTCTCACAGACATCCGCTGGATCCGTATAGCTGTTCATAATAGCTTCTGCCTCATCATTTTCCTTTAATCCAAGGATAAACGCAATATTCTTTGTCTCACCCGGCATAAGCTCAACAACAGTAGAAAGCGCGCCACAAGAATTTTCATTATAGCTTAAAGCATTTCCAAGATCTCCGTTTACCACGCCATCCGGATTGCCATAGCCATTACATCTTCCAATAAATACTTCCTTATCTCCACAATAGGAAGAAACATCTGCTCCGGCAAGTCCGAAGATCCGGTCTGTCGGACGCTTATCATCGACTGTCTCACCAGCTCCGAGTACATCCAGATTCCCATGCACCGTCTGGCGAATCCGGTTTTCTACAAAGCTTGTCCTGGAAATAAATAATGAATACTGCAGATTCACCTGATCCTGCTCATAATTGCTGTTGTTTGTAAATTCTGCATATCCGGTCAGGGTGAGATTCCTCTTTTCAGAACCATTGTTTGTTACTTTCAGATTCCATACTTCATATGTCTTATTCAATGGCACATAATACAATGCCTCTGTGTGAATATCACTGTAATCTGCCATAATCTTCGTATACGAAATACCATGATGGCACTCACTCTTATACGTATCCAGGCTCTTTCCTACCGGCTGCCAGGATGCAGACCAGTAATCTTTGCTGTCATTGTCTCGAATGTAAATGTAACGTCCCGGCTGATCGAAATTATTGAATACATAGCGCAGGATTCTGCCATTCGCACCAGACTTTGCGAAACTGTAACCACCTGCATTGTTTGAAATCAAAGCGCCATATTCCGGGGAGCCTAAGTAGTTCGCCCAAGGTGCCGGTGTCTTAGGATTTGTAATTACATACTCCCGATTCTCATTGTCAAAATAACCAAACTGCATACCGAATCTCCTTTTCTTTTTCGTTTTCCATGATATAGCCAATGGCCATATACTTTTACTTTGGTACCGTATCAAATAACCTGTAAATATATTATATCAGATTCTTACATGCATTTGTATTGTTATCTTAATATTATTATGGTAATTTTTACGTGTGTAGAAATACATATATCTTTCAAAAATTTTGTAAGAAACCAGCAAAAGAAATGCCCCACATGTTCTTTCAACATGCAGGGCATTTCTTATATCTCACTAATGTTTCTTCTTTGAAGAAGCGGCCATCTCCGGCTGATCTGCGTTATGATTTGCTGTTGCACAAACCTTCGGCATAACTTTCTTTTTCTTCAATGGATGTTTTGGATTCTTGTCCATATCTCACACTTCCTTCCCTTACTTTACGTTAAGTTTCAAAGTCGATTGTGTATATGGTGTAGATTTATATGCACCGCAGCTACATTCTCATAGATTATTCAATGGCAATGTAGTTATTCTGCGCAATGGCTTTTGCTTCCTTCTTCGGAATTGACAACTGCAGGATACCATTCTCAAACTTTGCATGGATATCTTCCTGCTTAATCTCATCGCCAACATAGAAGCTTCGCATCATGCTGCCTGCATAACGTTCACGGCGGATATACTTACCAGTCTTCTTATCCTTCTCGTCCTTATCCAGACCCTTCGCAGCGGATATCGTAATGTATCCATCATGCAACTGTGCATTGACTTCGTCCTTCTTGAATCCAGGTAAGTCAATATCAACTTCATAGGAATCATCTGTCTCACGGACATCTGTCTTCATCATGTTCTTCGCATGCTTACCATACAGCGGATTCTTCGCTGGCCGGAGTTCCTTGTCAAACTCCTTCTCAAAATCGTCCATCCAATCGTCAAACAAACTTTCTCCAAAAATACTAGGTGTAAACATAAGTCATATCTCCTTTCATACTTAAACAACCAATGCCTACGGTATTCTTTAAGCACTATCAGAGAAATCTGAGGTGTCGTTTGAATATCACAACTTTGCAATCACTAAGGGATTTTCTCTATTTCTTCTTTCCTTTTCTTTTCCCTTTCTTGATTGTGACTATACTATACACCCGGTTATTAGCACTGTCAAGAGGTGAGTGCTAATTTTATTGTGAACCTTTTGTGAAGTGTGTGCCCAATATGTTTACCATTATTGCCGGATCTGTTCGAGTATAAATGGATCCTTGATCTTCTTATCTTCGGCAAAGAATAATATCTTTGTCAGCACTTCCGATGTCTTCGGATCATCGTCCACAAATGGCAGGAAGATCCGTCCGCGCCGCTGCGAATGTACCGGAAGTACATTGATCATAGGACCTGCTTCCTGATGGACTACACCGCTGCCAAGATGCACGGTATAGTTTGCGCGTGTGCCCTGAATCACTGCATGATTCTTCGCAAATGTGACATTCGTCAGCTTAAAGAGCGGCATCGTAAATTCCGCGATTGCCTTCCGCATCTCCACGGTCGAATGTGATGTCTCCGGATCTACGCCACCTGCATGTGCCACGCTCACTGCCAGATCCACGTCACGCATAACCTCCGAGAATATGATATCCGGAATCTCGCGAAGCTTTAAGTCTTTTCCCGTCTTTCGATCAGTGAATACAACCCATTCCAGCGTCGGGGATTCGATATCTGCCGGTGAGAACCAGTCCGCCAGTGCATAGATTCTCGCTACGATATTTTCCTTGTAATATACCTTCTGCAAGCCTTCCTCGATATCGGCAACCCAGTGTCTTGTTCTCAGGCACGCAACCGTTTTCCGCGGCTGGATCTGATTGCCCGCATAACGCAAAGAGCGCTCCATGTTAAGTTCTTCTTCCGTCTTCACATACAGCTCGCGGAACACCTGCTTAAACGGCTGGATGATCTGGTTGTCAAACACATATTTCTGAATCGTATGCCACATGCCCTGTGTGTACATCTGGAATGGATGCGCCACAGTCAGTAATGTATCGCCGGATGGCTCGATATGGTGTGAACCTATAATATCCATGCCTTTCGCTGTGACAAATCCAAATACAGCCTGTTCCTCCTGCGTATGATCTGACACACCGCCACCATCCATCACACGGAACACAAGTGCCGCCACCAGATCGTGAATCACAGGATTTTCCAGCATGCCCTGAATCTCCGCATATGTATAAGTCTCCTGACTCTCCATCGCATCTTCCAACATCGCCCTCGTGCGGCGTGCCTGCTCTGCCATCTGCTTCTTCGCCTCAGTGATCGCCACAATATATTCATCCTTTTTAAGCTTCGCCGGAACAGACTTCAGCTGCTTGCCATTTTTCTCCACAAGCAGGGCACATTTGCCGCCATCTTCCATCTCAAGCCATACGGATACTTCTCCGACTTCATGCGGCTTGAAATAGTCTGCCATGCCCTGTGCCACCAGACTTTCCATCCGTAGGATCAGTCTCGTCACATCCTGATAGCCTGCATTGATTGCCATATTCTGCAATGCAATCTGCACGGCAGCCGCCTCGCTGGCTCTCCGCTGGGCACCAAACTGTTTGCTCTCCTTCTTGAACTTCTGCAGGAACATATACCGTTCTTTGATCTGCGTCTCATCGGCAATCGGCAGGATTCCGACTGCCATCAACAGGTCTTTATTCCGCTTTGCCTCGATCTCACTCATCAGCGCTGTCTCATTATATTTGCCGAGTGCCGCATCCGCGTATTTTCTCGCTCTTGCATGTTTGGCACCATCGGAGATATACTTCGCCGCCTTATATATGAGCGTAAAATGCTTCTCTCCAAGTTTCTCGTACACTTCCGTAAACCACGCCCGGTCAAATGCACCATCGTTTAATTCCTCGACCGAAAGCGGCGTATAGCGCGCGATCATCGCCGTCCGCTTGTTGTCAAACGACTCATTCATATGTGCCATGAAATAATAACATCCGGCTGTAAATCCATCCCAGCCAAGATAATCACCCACAATATCAATCCACTCCGGCGAATACATTGCCGCCTCAACTAAACGTGCCTCGCTGATATCCGTCCCTTTCAGATGTGCGCCAAGCGTCTGCGCACTGTCATTGACATCCGGCAGACACGCCTGCAACAGATGTGACAGGCTGTTCTTCTTGCTCACACTTCGTCTGACACTAGAGCTGTAACTGCTGTTAAAATACGTCGACCGTTCCAGCGTCTCCTTGCCGAGTGCCGACAGAATCCGCACAAAATACGCCGCGCCATAGATTCTCGTCAACCCATATACATACTGGGAAAATGCAGTCTCAGTATCGCCACGTGTAAGCTCCGCCTCCATGACAAGCCCAGCCATCGCCTGATACAGTTCTTTCGCAGTATCCACGCTCGCCTGATCCGTCTTGGACAGCTCCTTCGCCGGATTATGCAGCAGCATTTTCCGCACATGCTCCAGCCGATTGCCCGACAAAAAGCTCCACTCGTAACCTCTTGTCTGCACCTGTCTGTCCCGCTCGGTCATATACCGCACAATGTCAGACAGACACTTCAGGCTTACATCCATCCGGCTGCCCTCAAATGCCATCTTATACAGGTAGTCCCGGCTGATCAGCCCTTTCGTATGTGCCGCAATGTACGTCGAAAGCTCCGGCACGTGCATGATCTTACCGACATTTACCCAATAATAGCCATTTCCATCGTTCGCAACATCATGCGGGATCTTGAAATTAAAGCATTTCACAAGTGCATAATTATATGGGAAGAGATGCAGAAACTCCGTATCATTTTCTGTCGCCTGTGCCGAATCTGCCTCCACATCATTTGCACTTCCATATTCCGCATAGCCCGGCGCAATATACGCTGTGATAACCATGATCTGCTCCTGTGTAAGCACGCTTCTATAGCAAATGATTTCCTTCTTAGAAGCCGGATTTACTGTCTTCTTCTCCTGCACAAGCGCATCCTTGCGCGAAAGCAGATAATCCGCAGCCACAACCGCCAGCTTCCTTCTGTCACTTTCCGGCACATGTTTGTTATAAAGTTCGCGTAGGATCATCTGCATCTGCGACATGTAACCGTAGGTCGGCAGTTCCTCGTTATACCGGCTTCCATACAGATCATCCACAAAGCTCTTGCAATATTGCTTGAAATACGCTTTATCGGAATTATAGCCATTCACATAAATATAGATCTGCATGCACGCTTCCGGCGTCTGTATCTCTTTCCTGTAGAAATCCTCCCAGAGCTCTGGAAATGGTATGTCCCCACTCCAATATCCGAACCGTTCGCCAAGCATACGTACTTCGCCGTTTTCACTCTCATATTCATCGTTCTTATGTGCATCAAACAGTACGTCCAGTTCCCGAAGCACATGATGGATGTCGACCGTATCCGGTTCTGCCTTCTTCCCGGAAGTAAATTTCGCCTTGAGCTTCGCCAATACACCGGCACTCTTCCCGGCATTTCCTGTCGCAATCCCGCTCTCCGGGAAATAACGCCGGTATACATCCTTACATACTTCCAAATACGCAGAATCAAAGACCGGATCATACGCCGCATTTACATCATAGAGTCCGTATCCTTCTTCCGCATCTGCCTGTTCTGCATGCGTATTCCGGATCTCCCGGATCAGGATCTGCTCCTTCGTCGATATATTCGCTACCGTCTGCGCCATATGGTCGATCTGCGCCACACATTTTGCAAATGTCCGCTGTCTCTTCTCGTCCTTCTTCAACTGAAGCAGCAAATCCAAACCTGCCGTGCGCTTCTCTTCCTTCGCATCCGTAAGCAGTCTGCCGATCAGACCATCCAGCCTCTCCTCATCCATCTGATAGAGTATGGAAAGCACCGTCTCTCGGATGTCGGATTTCTTATATTTGAGCATGTTCTCAAGCTGCGTATAGTTCTCCGGTGCCAGCTTCATCTTCTTCACAAGCTTCGCTGCTTCCTGTCTCGTGTATGTCTCCTTGTCTGCTACCGCATCCACGAGAATCTCACGCTGGCGGGCATTTGCAGGCTCCCGGATCAAAAATAGCATCAGCGTATCCCTGCCGTACCGCGATACATCGATATCGCCCAGCATCTCCGCAATCTCTGTGATCTTATCCTCATCCCGAAGTGCGCTGGCACATACAGCAAGCCGGAAAATCAAGTCAGATCTATCCAGATATGCAACATTCCAAGGGAATACACACGGGTTGATTTCCAGCCGCTTGCCAGATATCTGACGCAGAATCCCCATTAAGCGATCATAGACCGCCAGACACTCTTCCCGGTTGTCAAAATATTTCCCAACATCCGCATAATTCATCTTCTGCAGCGTTCCGTTATAACGTCTGCCTTTCTCATAGACAAGATTAAGTATATACGACTGGAGATCCGGCATGAGACATGGCATGATCACCGCCATCGTGTCAAGCTCATCCGAAAACTGCTTCACGAATTCTTTTGCAATGCCATGTACATACACCCTGCCTAGGTGCATCGCCTCCATATACATGCCGAACACCATGCGCTGGTGTCGCGTCCCGGATAACGCAATTTCTCCCATGCGCTCACATGCATCGTCCACATCGTAAAATCCATAGCACCAGAGTGCCAGATAGATTTCCATCGCATCTTCGCTTCTAAGTGCCTGTGCTCTGGCATTCTCATCCTGCAAATAGGTATCGATGATATATAGCTGCTTCTCCTGAATCCGGTCGATCTTGCTCTCCTCATTTGCAATCAGTCCGGTCCATGTGGCAACCGCCCTAAGCACGGACGCATACCGGAGCATATCATTGTCCTTCACGACGCGGAATAACGTCTGAAATGCTTCCGCGGTTCCATAATCCATATTCTCGCAGATTGCCTGACGCAATCCTTCCTGCAGACGCGCAGCCAAAAGCAGCTTGCCCAGTGCCTCGTGCAGCCGGGTATTTCCGCTCATGCAGATGCCACGGATGATCTCCACAGACAGCTTCGTCTGCGTACTCTCGCCAAATAAGATATCCATGAGAATTGCTTCTAACTTCTCATTTCCGCGGTCTAGCTCCGCCTGAATCCAGTATTCCGATACAACCTGACGTCCATTTGTACTCTGATCCCGATAATAACACAGCACATCCTGCGGCAGCTGCTCCGTGTAGACTGACACGAGATCGGTTCCGTAAATTCCCATGTCATGATACGTGTTCATGATGTGGAAATAACGCCCCATAAATGCCCGGTAGTGCTTGATTCGCACCGTTCTTCTGTAATAAGACTCGCTCGCCTGCCATTTCGTAATGCTATCGATCGTGCAACAGAAATCCTCGACCAGATGCTCTGGTATCCATCCCGGCATCTGCTTTAATTCCTTCCGGAAGAACTCCGATGGCAGGCTGCCCGGTTTCGCCAAATGCTTATCCAGCCGCTTTCCGACTTCCGTCAGCTGCGTCACGCCGTTATATTTGCTGCATTCTACAAGCAGCGCCTGAATCTCCGCGCTGTAAGACGCCTTTAAAGCCTTGTCTGCCTCATTGCGCGCAAGCTTAAAATCATTCGCGATCTTCGCCTGCACTTCTAACTCCTGCTTCGTCTTCTTGTCTTCTGCCATATGTAACCCCTTTCACATATACATGTACGCTACCCCATATAAACCCTAAAACACTCTTTTTAGCCGTTCAACTACTTCTTTATTTTTCACTCCGTAGTTTTTCAATGAGTTGTCATCAAATGGATCATCCTCTAAAGATCGAATAAATAAATCTATATCTTCTTTTACAGCGTCAGGAAGATTTGTTATTTTTTCAAGCATCAGCTCTACCGCGATTTTCAACACATCTTTTTTATGCTTTTTTATATCATTGGAATCTACAGATTCCCCATTATCTTTTCTTTGCTTTAAGTCAAGATATGCCTTTGCTTTGAATAAAATCAAATACTCCGGTCGAAGCACAGAAAGTCCACCTACAACCACTTTCCCATCTAACAACACTCTATAATAATCATCATTAAGCAAAATCGCAGACAGACTGGATACCGTGTCATCAATATGAATCGGTGTGATTCCTGTCATTTCTCTCAGTTCAAAATTGTTTCTGCAAAACAATTCTACCATTTTAGGATATGAATTATCCTCCGGCTTATCAAATCTATAAAATTGTGGTTTTCCTCCGTTTGTTGCTTTATTTCTATATTTGCCCTCCTGAATAAAATCCCAGAATTTTTCTGCAAATTCGGGTGTCAACGCCTCCACAATCAAAACCATATCTAAATCTCTCGTCGCTCTGAAAGACGCATCATTACTCTCAAACATAATATCGCAGGCAGTACCACCAATAAGCACATACTGATCCTCATATTGTTCAAAATACCTTCTGAACGTATCTAACCCTTTTACCATACATACTCCTCAAGCATCTCATCTACAGAGATATCTACCCTTTCATCCTGTTTTTCCGCTTCCGTAAGGGATAATGCCACACTCATAGGATCCTCAGTTTTTTTATCCATAAAATCAATAAAATACCCTAGTTCCAAAACCAAACACCCGATTTCTTCTCCCTTGTGAACCTGTCGCATATTTTTTAATCCCACGCCCGCCATTTCTTTTTTGGTAATCGCATAGGTAGGATATCTGTTATCCGATAATAATGAATACTCACATAGTGCGGAAATCCCTGCTTTGTTCTCTAAATGGATATCTTCCTGCAATTCATATCTTGCAATAACTGGATTGCGAAGAATAGGCTTCATATCTTCCCACAATTTCTTTATATCTGTTGGGACTGTTATTGCCCTTGACTTTCCTTTCATACCCATGATATCCACATTCAGATATTCAATTTCGTCAAAGCATCTGCTAATTGACATCTTAGAAACTTTTAACTTTATTGCGGCTTCTGATACAGTTACTTCAACCCATTTTTCATATATTGCAACAAAAATCAATTTTTGTGTCAAATAAGAAATCAAATGTACCGGTGCTATCTCCCGCTCATTTATATCCGACAATAAAATGCCTATAAATGGTAAATAGACCTGCTTGTCCTTTAATACAAATGGGATTCCCTCTTCTACAAGTTTTTGCTTAATATAATATGTTGTTGTATTAAAGAAGATGGCACAATTTAAGCCAGCCAGCTTTTCAATTCTCGCACGATCCTTTCTGAGAGTTACCAATCCTACATCACATTTGGGTTGAATCGCAATCCATGATAACCCATTTGTTTTGACCATAAAAAATGCATATCTTCCCTGAAAAGCTAATGGTAACTTATCATTCAAATATTCCGTCTCTTCCATGAGAACATTTTGTCGTAATGTTTTTTCTAAATATTCTTTCATAATAACACCTTTTTTAAATTTGTAACAAATTTTATGTTACAAACTCAAAATATCATATTTATAGAAAAAAATCAACCACCCATATATCTTCCTACCACATCCTGCCCGCCAACATCGTCAGACGGATAAATGTAACCGTATCGCCCTCTTGTAACTCCAGCTTCTCATCTAATTCCGTAAGTTCCGTGTCCCCTAAGAATACCCGGAACAAGCCATCCTGAAACCCAAGCATCGCCGTCTCTATGGACTTCCCAACATCCGGTGCCTTCTCACCATACACGATGCCAAAGGCAATCTTCCCAATCTGCGCCATATCGTCGATCTGTGCATTGGTAAGCACTGCTTCGCCCCGATTCATCGCCTCGATATATCTGCTCACACAGAGCTTCACCGTCTCTGCAATCAGCTCCCGCAGGCTGCCCGGTGCCACCGCATAGGTAAATGGCACCTGATTCACCGTATTCCTGCGCTTGCCAAGCTGTTTCATGTTCATGTATAAAACCATGTACTACCCCCGTTTAACCTTATCATTTGTATCCATTCACAATCATCACCTTATACATTTTTCACACATCTTCTCAATCCAATCGCGTCGGATAATATCCCGCTTCCACGCTTTCGGAATCGCATCATATCCATAATATAAGCCTGCCAGTCCACCAGCAATTGCCGCCGTCGTATCCGTATCATGTCCAAGATTTACCGCTTTTAAGACACAATCCTTATAACTCGCCGTCGTAAGCAAGCACCAGAACGAAGCTTCGATAGATTCTATCACATATCCGCCACTCTTAATCTCACTCTTCGGCAGACTCTGTAATATCTGCAAATTTCGAATACGGCTGAAATGCTGTAATTCGGTTCTGCATTCCTCTATTTGATCATAATAGGAAAATGCCGCATCTACACCAGCCTGTAACCAATCTGATATAGAACCACTTTGATTCATACATGATCGAACACAGAAATAATAAATTCCACACGCCATCTTGCTTCGAACATGCGCATGCGTAAGCGCAGACACGGCATGAATCATAGAAATCGCGTCTGCATCCGTCATCTTTCCTTCTTCCTGCAACTTTGCTAGATAAATACACACTGGAAGAATACGCATCAAAGAGCCATTTCCGTTGCTGTATTCATCCGATAGACCACAGTTTGTTACATCATTTGACTTCCTGTAATTCTGGATTGCCATATGGCAGGTAATCCCCTCATCAAACGTCTCACCAAATGGTGTGAACTCTCCCTGTTGTTCCCATGAGACAAAATTAGCCATAATATTATCCAGATTAATACCCTCTCGCAATACATCCAATGTTGCCAACGCCATGCTGCTATCATCGGACCACCTGCCTTTCGGTACATTATATGTGCCGTGCCCGGTCATTCCCGTAACAGGTTTCTTTGATAGTTCTTCTCCACTCACAAACTCTACCGGCACACCAAGTGCATCACCAACGACTAAACCCATCATACCATCTAAATATGGATTTGCTGTGAGACGCTTCATCACTTTTCCCCCCTTGATTTAAGAATTCTTAATCCATATAAAACTGTCTCGCATTGTCATTTTCCACTCGCATTAAAAGTCGATAATATGTCCAACTTAACTCGCTACGCAGTGCGTAGCCATTTGGAAGGGTCAATTTACTGTGAACCTTTGCGACGTGTACACCCAATACGTTACTTCTCTACTAGAACTTCACAACCTTCGGTTCCTGTGTAAATGAAGAAAATATAGCTGTCGCATTCTTAAAATAAAATACTTCTGTGTTGCCATCATCCGCAGAGTACATCTTCTGCAGGGACGGATATGCGTCGAGCATCGACTGTCTCGCCTCTCTGCGGTCATCCTCAACAAGTTCGCCTGCGACACGCAGCCACTCGCCGTCCTTAAATGCGCAGATTTCTACCTTCGGATTCGCATGAATCTGCTTCGAAACTGCCTTCGACTTGCCTGTCTGGATATAGAGCTTTCCTTCAAAAATATGAGCCGTGCCAAATGGTCTTACTCTCGGCTGGTCACCCTCAACTGTTGCCAGATAATATGTATCAGCTTCCTTCAAAAATTTTGCCACCTGTTCCATGTGTTTGTCCTCCTATTTCTTAACTTTGTATTTATACTATTTTCCACAACATTTCTTATACTTCTTTCCGGAGCCGCACGGGCAAGGATCATTCGGATAAATTTTCTTCTCTTTGATTTCTGTTTTTCCATCCAATCCATTCGGAAATCCCATAACGGGAATGTGATCCGCATTTGAATCTAAATCCACGTTGAACCCCATTCCCTGCAGCTTTGGTCCTAATTGTTTCAACATATCTGCCGCATGACTGCTTCCTGCAGTAATCACAGGCGCTTTGTTAGAATCGAATCTACACTTTGCCATTAGTTCCGACGGCTTATTTCCTCGGTTTACGAGCATTCTCGTAGAATTGGCGATTGGCATATATAACTCCGCGATTTTCTCAAACTGCTTATCATTCTCAAATTCAAACTGATCAAAAAACCACTGCATAGTTCCATGTGGATCATCATATGTGGATACACGATCCCACAAATCCAGCAGAAGGTCTTCTGCCTCACCCTTACTGAATCCAAATTCTTTCATTATGAACGATTGCATACACTGATATTCTTTTGCAGAAATCAATGCTCCGGTCTCATAGAATTCATCAACTTCCTCTGCTGTCGGAATATAAAATTCCTTATCTGCCTGTTCATAACGGATATTCTGAAGTGCATCTGCATTTCCAGCATATACAGTGCTAATAAATGTGTTATGTAAAAGAATTGACCAACTGCGGTCTTCCGGAAAATGATTAAATATTTCTATGACCTCTGCCTGATCAAACTGCATGCCTTTCTTGATATTTACTACCTGCAGCATAATATCCATAGGCGTGCACGCATACATCTCTTCTGTCCAGTACAGGCATTTCCAAACCCAGGAAGCACGCTTCTGATAAGCCAGGAACTGCTCGTCCTTTGTCTTCTTCCACGCTTTGACCACATCACACGGAACGACATATTCATCCCTGTTTACTATGATGAAATCCATCTCATTCAATGTACCTATATCATCCGACTCATCCTCACTATATGAGGTTGGTCCATTGAACCCTCTCTCCAAAACGGCAATCTGTTTATCAGAAAGAATGGCGCCTCTGTAAAACATCACATCTAAATCCAAAAGTTTATCTACAACCTTCTGAACAAGTTCGTCCTTTCTAAATTTGGACAGCTTCGTAAGTCCAAGATCAGAACCATACAACTTCAATGATTCCTTGTCATATTCTTTTAACTTATCAAACAGGGTAACTGACTTATCAAATACAAGCATTCTTATCTCCTTCTCATCTTCCTTCGAGATTGTATAATAGATCATCAACTGTTTCATGGTAAGCAATCATACTTTTATTTGATTTTGGACTCAGTGAGTCCAAAATTGTTTTTTCTTTTTTAGGATGGTTCTTTTCCATCAAATCAACCTCCTGTAATTATGTCAATTTATTTATTCTTCAGGCATTCAACTGCCCAATTCATATCAACGATATAATCCCGCTTGCCATCGCCCTTGGAATCAATGTACTCGGCCTTGACTGCATCATACACCTTCTTGGAAAATGGGCTGTTGCCCAATACGCCATTCTTCAACCGGATCACAAATCGTTCCGGCTTTCCCTTGGTGATCTCTAAGAATATATCTCCAACCTCCAGATCCGGATTCGTCTGCGACAAATGCGCCACCGTCATAACCTTCATGATCTCAACGACGCGGTCATCGAGTCCCATATCGAAGATATATGCTTTCTCCCGGAGCTGATTCTGAGAATGAACTACTCTGCATGTATAGTCCGTACTCTCCATGCCCGGAAGCATGTCACCATTCTCCATCTTGGCAAATGTGTCTAAAATCTCCTTCTCATCTTCCTTCGAGATTGCATAATAAATCATCAGCTGCTTCTCCATCTGATGATACAAAAGTCCGTAATTAACATAATGGACTTTCTTGCATTTCGGGCAGGTATACGCGAATAACTTGCCAGACAAAAGGTCCTCCTTCGCCTGTGGGTTTAATTTCGTATTGATGCTCTGCCATATTGTAAAATCACCTTCCGTGCCGCAATCCGGGCATTTGATTTTCTGTGTGTTTTTTAGGGACATGGGGTTCTCCTTTGTTGTTTTTTGTGTTATGTGTGCTTGGATAAATGATACCACTTTTTTATAAGTGTTTTTCACTAACATATATACAACTATATAAATTAATCCAAAAGAGTTACTTCAACTCAACATTAAAGTTAAAGTAACCCTTAAATTAGTTATCTATATTTATTTTTCATCTTAGTCATGTTTTTATAATTAATATATTTATAAAAATAATATTATAAATATATTTTAAATGCTTTCATTATTTTCCCTAAGATTTTCAAGAAATTTATCAAATTGTCTATGTAATTTCCAATAATTTTCCAAATTTTCTCCCGTTTGTTTGTGTTCAAGTATACAGTCAATTTCTTTTAATTCTTTTGATATAACCGAAATTTTCCACCATACATCCGTTAGCCTATTCTGAAAATTAAAAATATTATACATATATTTTCCAACCTGAGTTTTTGCAACAATTCTACCTTCTTCATCTCTCATCATATGCTGATCAAACTCTTCCGATGCTGGATCAACAAATCCCACTTTATCATCATGAAGTTTTTTGACATTATCAAACGGCCAATTATCCCATTTATTCCTGTTGCATACTCTACAAGAAAACACCAAATTATTATAGTCCGTTAGCAAGTCAAATCTTCCAACTTTTTCTGCTATCTTCACTGGAATCAAATGGTCTTTTTGATATGGACACTTAACGAGATTAAGATCTTTTCCACAATAGCCACACATATTTCCAAAATCTTCTCTTAAAATATCTGTATATCTTTGTATATTACTATATTTAGGATATTTTTTTCTCCTTCTTATCACTTTATCCCCATGTACTCTATACACTTTTTTACTCCTTCCGTAATGTTTGCTTAAAATCTCTCAACGTAGTTAGCATTTCCCCTAACATATCCTGTGTGCTATTTTTTACCAGTACATCTGGCATTTTATCAACATACTCATAAGATGATAGAATTTTGTACAAAAATAAAAATCTTTCTTCTTCACTTGTTGTAATTTTCTTTTTTTTCTTCTTTCCCAAAAGATTCTCATACTCTGTTTTGGTTACATGTAATCTCTTTTCAAAACAATCAACACTGTTTTTAATTTTCTCGACAAAACCCAAAAATTCCTTTGAATTATCATCTTCTGCAAAAATAGTTTTATCCTGTACAAAAATTTTTTGTACAATTTTTTCATTTATCCCCTGATCTGTATAATTAGTTAATAAAAAACAAGTAAAATCTGGTAAGATTTCATTAATATCTTTAATAACATGCGTACCATATACTTTAGAATCTAAATTCAACAAATCATAATCCACTAATAAACACTCTATTGATTCACAAATTATTGAATCTACTAATACAGATATATTTGTTACATCCTTAATATTATTTAATGCTACTATTTCTATATCATATTTTTTTAAACTACGTGTCGCACTTTTCAAAATATCATATTCATCATCTAAATAACCAATTCTTATCATTCAGTTCTCCCTACCTTCAAAAATTAATTGCATATAAAATCCTGTTTTATTCTCGCTATTTTCAGATAAATCTATATGTCCTTTATAATTCTGAATTATACTATCTACAATCCAAAGCCCCATTCCAGTTCCAACAACTTCACCATTAGCATTTCTTCGATCCGTCACCCCATATTTAAGTATTTTTTGTGGTTCGTTCTTAAAAGCTTCACATAACCCCGGGCCATTATCGCTATATTTAATATAAAATTTTTCATCTTTTTTTCCTATAATAATTTTAATAATTGGATGATCAACTTTATGATTTTTAAATATAGTATTACTATTAGTAATCAAATTACTAATAATTGTTTCAAAATCGAATGGGAAACAGCGAATTGTTATTTCTTGATTCTCAATATATTCATATTCTATTTTATTATTTTGCACACTTTTCCACTTAATAATGCTTCTTTTTATTATCTTTCCAATATTTTCCTTTTTTCTTTTTCTTTTATCCATCTCTACTGCATCTATTGTAACTTTAAACCAAGAATTAAATTTATCTTTTAGACTTCTTAACTTTTTTAATTCAACTTTTGCAGATGCAACATCATTATCCTCTTCAAGGCAGGCATAGGCCTCTTTTACCCCAACATTTAATTGTGTTGTCAAAGCCTTAATTTCATGAATATAAGTATTTACCACTATACCTGTTGTTGCCAAAGTTCTTAAAAGTCCCATTTCTTCTTGTAAATCTTGTATTCGTTCTTCTTGATAACTTATCGCTTTATGAAAATTTTCATAATTATGTTGTTTTTCATTATCTTTATTATTATCTTTTTTGTTATTCTTTTCTTCTTTAGTTCTATATTTATTTAACTCCTCTTTTGCTATTTTTAATGCCTGCTCACCTTTTGCTGTATCCCTATAAAACTTATCCAACTTCCTAATTACATATTGTCTATCTTCTTCTAATTTTTCAATAAAATTTACTATTAATTCCCTAAACAATTTAAATTCTTTTGTTTCTACAATTCCTTCTCTACTTGATTTATCAGGCAAATTATCATTCAATCTAGAAATTCGTATCTGTCCGCATACTTGGTTTGCCTGCACTCTCCAACTACCTGTTTTATGAGAAATTGCTGCCGGCGATTCTGCCTTTCTAGTTGACAAGTCTAACCAGTCATATCCTGTCGTTCCATATATACCATATGGACGAACTAAAAAATCGTCCCTATATATTTTTATTCCACTTAATTCCTTAAAATTTGTTCGCTTAGTATAAAAACTTTTATAAAAATATTTTTCCTGATTATCAGTTTGTAATATCAGCTTATAAAAATAAATATCCCCTGAAAAAGAGCCAATATTAATATTATCTTGTATGCCTGGAAGAAAATCATTTATTTTACCCGTTTGGATAATTAATTTATCATTGAAATATTCTCTATCCTCGTTTGAAAAACCTGCTTTTTTCATAATTTTATCAAATTGATTTCCAAAAAAGAATTCATTTCTATGAATCTGAATCAAACATTTACCAGATTCATCTACTTCAAAATGTATTTTATAATCATATTCATTTAATAAATCAGGTAATATTCTAGCATCTTCAGCATCTGTATTTTGCAAAAAAAAGAATAATTCAAAAGCATTGTTTTCCATAGGCGGAAGAAGTTTTTTCAAACTACTTTTTACCCTTTCTATTAATGAATCATTCCAATGATCCCTCAAATTTTCTAGTACAAAACAGGTGCCTGTTTTTGAAAAGTAATTTTTTATCATATTCTTCAATGATTTATTTTTTATATCACATAAAAAATCAGAAATACTTTTTGAGCTATCATTTAATTCTGCATATGTATCTGTAATCATTTCAGAAGATTCAAAATTTTCCCAATTTACCAGCCATTCAAATCTTTCATTTTTACTAACCGTTAGCATTTTACACTTTTCTGATATCCGATCCAATGCAAATCTTCCAATACCTTTTTCACCTGTATTTACTCGTCCTAACTTAGTAAATACACTCTCTTTTTTTGTTGAGTTTCCAATTGTCATCCAATTATTTATAAGTACATCTTTATTCATTCCCGTACCATTATCAACTATAAATAACCTATTTGTTGAATTTTCATAATAAACTACACATTTTTTTGCATCCGCATCATACGTATTTTTTATCAATTCAATTAATGCACCCTCTAAATTTGATACATTTTCTCGTCCAATAAGTCTGGCTGTTTTTGCACTAACATTAAATGATATTTTTGCCATCTTATCCCTCCTCAAATCTGTAATCTTCTATATCTTTAGATGTAATTCTTAATGAACTTCCACTAATATGAATTCCCACATCTAAAACATATTGTCTAAAATTTCTACTTTCCAAGATACGTTTTGCATCTTCCAATGTATACCTATTATTATCTCTCTTAACAATATACATACCTGCATACGGAATACATTCCTTACTTAATTTATATACAACAACAGGTTCAGTAATTACTGTCGAAATAAGTAATTTTTCACAATCTAATCCTGATAAAGCCTGCGATCTTCCGTATTCATACCATTTAGCATTAGCATCTTTTTTTCTTTTTTCCAGCTCTCCTCGAAATCCATTCAAGTAAGCTGCCGCCTCCGGATACTTTAATTCAAACTCATCATTCTTAAACTTTATTATTTGTCCATTATTATATTTATATGGAAAAATTATTATTTCTTTTTTCTTATATCTTAAAGATCTTGGGGTTGCTGTTTCTCTAACTATATTTTTTTCTATATGATATCCTTTACAAACATATGCATCTTCGTTTTCTAAATAATCTCCTTCTTTTAAAACATATGCCTGATTTAATAACGTTGCAACAACGTGAGATACTTTAAAAAAATCTCCAAAACGATGCATGCCATTTGCTAATTCTTTTGTAAAAAACCATTTGTCTGACAATTGATTTACTGAAATCTTTATATTAATGTTTAAGGTCATATCAATATAGTGTAAAACATTTTCTTTTCGCTGCTTATCCAACACCATAATTGAAGATTTAACCAATGCATTATTAAATACTTTTTCCTGGGTATAGTCTTTAATAACTGTAATATATGGTTTCATAAAATTTCTTAAGCTCAATCCAAATACTGTTTTAAATATACTGCTAGGTATTAAATATGCCATCTTCCCGTCTTCCGCTAAAACATTAATACTTTTTTCAATAAACGCATAACAATAATCAAATTTTCCTTTAATACAAGTATTAAAGTTTTCACGAACAAATTTTTGTTCATCTTTAGTTAGTTCACTATAAGTTATATATGGTGGATTTCCCACAATAAACTGAAACTCTTTCGTTTCTTTCCAGCGTAAATAATCTTCATTAAAAATTTTCCATTTAACTTTATTTATGTTATTTTTTTTTAATAAATTATTCAATTTTTCGATGCACTTACAATACTGTTCTGGATCAATTTCAACCCCATAAATATCTTTTTCTAAACCATTTTTTATATTTCTTCGTGTTAATCCATTTACAAGGCAGTCATCTATATACCTTTGAACAATTATAGCTAAAATATTACCATCACCACATGAATTTTCTAGAATTTTTTTTCCATACAAGTTCTCTGTGTACCCCACACTGTCAAGCAATTCTATCACATAATTTTCAGGTGTAAATATCTGACATTTCTTGTTCATAAAATACCTCTTCGTTTTTGTAATCTAAAAATAAACCATATTTACATATTTATTATTAAGTTGCATTTTCCCATGTAATTCTATTTCTCTATATGTAAAATCAAAATATTTTTTGCATATTTCATTTCAATGGTTTCTTTATCAATCAATTTATTAATTAGCAAATTAACAATCTTATTTTTACATTTACTATTTGGTTCACTTTAAAAATCATCTTAACATTATTTGGCATTTTAATCAACGATAGCCAATAAAGTATCGTTCTTCATGCAATTATCCCTTCAATACATTATATGTTTTCGTTTCAGATAACATTTCTCCAAATTATTTTTATTATATCTGTGTGCGAATGACATTATCTTAATTTGTATTATTATGTACTTCACCAAAATATTTCAAATGTTCGATTTTCCACTATTTGAAATCTCTATACCTTCTCTGATAATAATCCATCGTACGATACCTAATCACATCCCTCATCTGATCTACAAACACCGGATTATCAATCACATCTTGCAGCTTCTCGCTAAGTGCTAGCGCACATCCATCACGTTTCACGAAGAATCCCTTCCCAGATTCCTGCAAGAAATGTACTGGCATTTTCAGGATCTTATTTATATGCTCTTTATCTGAAATCGCCATGTACTTCTCATAGGTCATATCCTTGTCCAAGTCCTTCCAATTTGTTCCGGTTGAGAAGAACTCTTTCCAACTTACAAGCAACTGTTGCTCCGTGACTTCCATTCGGATGTCTCCATGATTGTAAAATGCCATAAGCACCGGCATCTTATAGACTTTTGTCATGTTTGTTGTCTCAATCAGATGGATGAATTCACGTCCATTTATGTCCTGCAAAAATGCCGATTCATCCTCCGAAAGCTCATCTAATTCCTTCTTATAATCCAGATACCGCTTGAATGGATTCTCCTTAGAATGCTGCATCGCTAACTGATACACATCATCATCCATATAGGTGAATAATTCCAGTCTGGACGGGGATTTATCAAGCAGATTCTTCATACGATAATATTCACCACGTATACAATCCTTTACCCGCAGGGTACGTTTATCCATCTCCGAGAAAAGATCAATAAGTTCCAGATCAAAATCAATCATACAGTCATCTGGGAAATCTGTCCGATCCGCTGGATTATATGTCTTTGTCTCTGAAAATGTCTTTCCTGTCAGTAAGAATCGTACGCGTCCAGCTTTTTCATAATTTCCGATAAAATCAAGGACATTCAGATACTCTTTGCCCATGCTCTTTCGAAGTCCCCTGCCGAGCTGCTGCAGGAAAACAATTGGTGATTCCGTTGGGCGCAGAAACATTACCATATCAACAGCAGGTATATCCACACCTTCATTGAACATATCAACAGAGAAAATCACTCTGATTTCGCCCTGCATCAGTTTTTGGATTGCTATACTTCTATCCTCTGTGTACTCTCCATGTGCATCGCTATACACCGCCACCGAAGGAATGTCACGTCTACAGAATTCCTTTGCCATATCCTTTGCATGCTCCTTCGAACAGCAGAACCCTAATGCACGCTTCGAGCCGTATTTACAATAATTTTTATAAATCAATTCATACCGACGTTCATTTCCGATATATGTTTTATTCAATCCCCTGTCGTCATATTTCCCCCGCACCTGATGCAATTGCGAATAATCTGTCTTATCGAAGATTCCATAGTAATGAAACGGAACCAGCATCCCCTTATTAATCGCATCTTTGAGCGAAATCTCATATGGCACGTTATAGTCACAGATTTCATAGATGTTTCTGCCATCCATACGTTCCGGAGTCGCAGTCAATCCAAGCAGAAACTGTGGTTTGAAATATTCCACAATCCGCATATACTGATCATTTACTGCATGGTGGAACTCATCTATGACCACATAATCAAAATAATCCTTTGGGAAATACGTTTCATTTAGATATTCGGATTTGCCTAAGGTTGCAACTGATGCAAATATCACGGATTTATCTGTGCATTTCTCGTCGCCATCGAAAAATCCATAGTCATCTGATTTTCTGACATTTTGGAATGAGTTCGCCGCCTGCTTCAGGATTTCTTCCTTGTGTGCCACAAATAAAACCCGCTTGTACTTTTCTGAATCAAATGCCGCAAGATAGGTCTTTCCTACACCGGTTGCCGCTGATATCAGTGCGCGTCTGGCTCCCTCTGCGCGCGTGTGTTCCAAGGTGCATAGCGCTTCTATCTGCGCCCCTCTTGGCTCAAATGGTTCTTGAACATCATTGTCTTCTGTTTCCGCATCATACCGCTCCAAATCCTTTGATACTGCCGGTTTGTGCCAATTCTTTGAATATTTACGCAGCTCTTCGTCATCAATTGCAATGGAATGATTCTTAAACAGATCTTCAAATGTCTCGTAAAACTTATCGTAACTCTCCGGATCTGTTGTACTACGGAAGCGATAGTTCCACTCAATACCAGAAGTGAGCGCACTTCTTGATATATTCGAAGAACCTATGTAAATTTCACTATAATCTTCGTAATGGAAAATATAAGATTTTGGATGAAACGAGCGATTTTTCTCGTTATAAAAACGTAGATCAATCTGATTGCCTAATTTGCGCTTAATCAGATAAAGTGCAGATGGCTGTGTAATGCCAAGATAATTCCCGGTTAAAATGCGTATCTTCGCCCCACGCTTCAATGCATTCTCCAGATCTTCAATCAGCATTTTTACACCGGATTCCATCAGAAAAGAAACAATGATATCGACACTATCTGCCTTTTCAAAACTGTGAAATAACTGATGATAGAGATGCATCCTTGCATCTCTATCACCAGTCATAGCATCTGTTATATAATCATAGTCCACATTTGTATTTAATTCTTTCGTATAATTAAATTCAACCATTTCTCTTCATTTCTCCCTTGTCTGACGTCCCCTGTAATCCAAACTTCTTCTATCTGTATCTCTGTAATATCTGCAACGAAATCGCGGAATGTATCTTCTATGAAATCCGTGAAATATCGTCCATTTCGTTCCCCTTCGAAATTCCCGTACTTAAAGGAAGTATAGATAATACCCTGTTCTTTCAACGCGTCTGCCATCTTCATCAAGACAACTTTCAATTCCTGCTTCAGAAGATGCAGAATCGACGAACACGCCCATATACCATCGTACTTTTCTGTTTCCTTAAGCTCTTGGAACAACATCTGTTTTACAGGTATCCCAGCATAATCACTCGCAATCCTGCATAACTCTTCGGAACCATCGATTGCCTCTACATGCATACCGTGTTCCAGAAAATATTTTGTATCTCTTCCAGATCCACAGCCAAAGTCTAGTACAAGGCTTCCTTTGTCCAGTAACTTCAGGAATCTGTCCTGCGTTTCATGGAAATCTACAGATACAGTTCCTGTTGCAAAGCTTTGTGCATTTTGATTGTAATAATCAAGTGTTGGTGTGCTGTTCATTTACCTATATTTCTCTTCCTTTTTTTCCGATTAATAATGTATTTATTATAGTTGATTTTCCTTGTAGTTGCAACGGTATTTCCCTTTCCAGTTTTCTTCGTTTCTATAAATTTACAGAAGGAAACAAATTTTCTAATGTCCTTGACATACTTAAATCAAACCTGTTATATATAATTCAAGGTTTGAATACACTCTCGCAGTCGTTTTCAGCCAAATCATTACCATATTTACATGCTTTATCACACGCTTAAAATATTATTACAAGGGGGATTAATTATGTTTTTAATAAATGCCGATTCATTACTCAACATCGGGGTTGTATCTCTGATAATCTATATTTGCATTTCATTATTAGTTGCCATATTGGTAGGATATCTTTTCAATTATACACTGATTAAAGAAATCAAAAAGTTGACTACAAAGGTTGACGAGTTGAGCTATCCTCTCAGTCAAATTGCAAATAACACAAGCTCACAGATTTCAAAACAACCTCATTCGGAAAATACCCAGGTGAAAAATACTGTAAACTATGGAACGGAATCTAACTCAAACAACCCCAATAACAACTAATTCATAATCAC
>OLSD01000806.1_pt1 | contig 29133 bp, 14 predicted proteins | sample 1672211 | NCBI WGS metagenome assembly OLSD01 (sample SAMEA3136659, study PRJEB25190) | human gut metagenome | reverse complement strand
GTAATCCAATGCAAGTACTGGAGTAATCCAATAAGGAGTACTGGAGTAATCCAATGCAAGTACTGGAGTAATCCTATAGGAGTACTGGAGTAATCCAATGCAAGTACTGTCAGTGTGACTATGCTATACGACCGCTATACCATAGCTATACTGCCCGGGATGATACCGGAATCCGGACAATTACTGATGAATGTTCAGGGCATATAGCCTGCTTCTGGGAAAAAAAGAACGGGAACCCCATATCACATGGAGTTCCCGTTAGGTTAACTAAAAATATATATACCAATCTACCAACTTCTGTTTTTCCTTATTTCATCATCACCTTGCGTGCGGACTGACCGTCGGTGAGGATGTTGATGCCGGAGGCTGCGGCAGTGCGGCGCTTGCCGTCAACCGAGTATACAGCCTTGGCGCTGAATGGGGCATCAGCCGCTGCAGGAGTGCTGATTGCAGAGGCCGGACCTACAGGAGAGACCTTGCTCAGTCCGCCGTATTCGTTGGCAGCCTGGATGGCGTAGGTGTTGCCCTCGGCATACTCACAAAATGTGGCTGTAGTGAAGCCCTCAACCTTTCCGTTCTTCGTAATTACATAACAGATGGCATACGGTACGGCATCCCACTTTATCATACCGTCTGAAAGAACAGGTTTCGGAGCATCGCAAGCTTCAGTAAGAAGTTCCGGTTGCCAGTTGTCGTCACCCGAGAGAACGTTCTTTACCGTATACTGTGCAGCCTCTTCGTCAGTCAGATAGTTTTTAGCCTTACCTTCCACACGATTGCCGCTTGCATCCTTATACCAGTATGTATCCTGACGATGAGAGAGGTCTACAGGGTTGCCGTCGCTGTCAACGGTGTTGTAGTCCGCCCACAGGACAGGCAGTCCGCCCATCGTGTCATACCATCCCTTTGCCGGAATAGTAACCTCCGCCTTGGTATTGATAAACACAGTCTTCGGGAAGTTGTGCCATGGTCTGCCCAGCCATACGTCTGTCTCCGACGGAACGCCAGGGGCAGTGATGACATTGTTCATGAAGACATAACCCCATTCCACATCCTTCTGATGAGAAGGAGCCACGATATAGCCTCCGCTCTTACGCACGATGTTCAGTGTGTCGTTGTCGAAATATACGTTACCGCTGTTATAGATGAAGTCAACGGCACCCTCAATGAAGGAATCCTTCACGTAGTGGCGATAGTTAGACTTGCTTGTTGTAATCCATGTGTCCTGATAGCTGTACATACCAACCTTATTGAACACGATACGGTCGTTCTCTGTGTTCAGGGCAAGAGCCTGCGGACCATCGTTCTTCTCCACTCCGTATGAGTTTACGAAACTAAGTCCTTCAAAATACAGATTCGCTGCATGGGCCACAAAGGTTGCTCCCTTGTCAACGGACAGCGCATTGCTTCCGCCGCAGAGCTTGTCGTCGGTGATGCTCACCTTCTCGCGGCCCTGGCCGATGAAGTATAGGTAAGGTTTGTTGGCCGGCAGGTCTACGTGCTCCTTGTATTTACCCTCTTTGATAAATATCAGCCACGGCTTCACACGATTTGCCGGTGCCGCATCTATGGCAGCCTGCACTGTGGTGTAGTCGCCGGTACCGTCTTGCGCCACGACAGCATCATAAACCTTTGCCTCCGGCTGCTTGCGGGCCATCGTAGTGAAGCTGAATTCTGTACCGCCGAAAGCGTTGCCGCTGCGGTCGAGAATCATTCCTGCCGGAAGCTTGAATGTATAGGATGTAGAATACTTCAGTCCGCTGTACTGATAGACTACGGTCTTGCCGCTTACTGTAGGTTTAATGGTCTCCGCACCGAGAGTAGCCGTGCTGTTCTCTGCCGCTACTACTTTCTCATCGAATGTCAGGATAACGGAACCGTTTGCCGTTGCTCCCGTAGACTTGTCTGCAGGAATAGAAGACAGGAGTTTCGGAGCTTCATTATCATTTACAGTTTCCTTGTCTGCAAGCACAAAGATTTCCGCCACGGCAAGTCCGTCATAATCACCGGCAGAGCCTACGAGCGGAGAGTCATAGTCTGGCAGGAAGCGAACGCGTACCGACTGCTGTCCGGCAGCTTCGGCAGGCAGTTCAAACTCCTGAGAGTCCCATCCACGGGCAGGAAGATTATAAGTGCCGAACTTTGTGTATGTTGTACCGTCAACAGAATATTCTGCGTTTACGATGCTATGAGCATTGAAATCGTCACCAACAGCAGCAGAGAGCTTCACTGCGGAATAGCCTACGGTAGAGAAGGATATTTCGAAATAATACTTATCAGAGAGCTTCTTCCAGCAGCGGGCAGCATACTTGCCGTTCTGTCCTCCCTTTTGGGAACCACAAGCAAGCCAGCTTGACGTGTTGCCAGTGGCATTGCGCAAAGACAACAGTCCTGCATTGTCGCTCTCAGCCTTGTAGTCGGCGGCGCGCTCGGATGAAGGAGTGTCACTGTAGAGGTCCCAGCCCACGATGTAGTCGGCGCATGAGAAGTTTGCCGTGAGACTCTTCTCACCGTCCATCCTCACCTCGCGCTCCATCGATGTGGAGTTGTCTTCCCAGTTTGTAAAGGTGAGAATACGGTTGTTCAAGGCGGTAAGCTTCACGTCTGTTCCTGATTCATAGTAGTGAACACCGTTTACCACGTTGCCTACTGGCGAGAACTGCACGAGGTTTGCATTGGCACCTCCTTCGAGTTTCACGTTCAAGGCATACACTTCATTCTTTATATATGTAGCAGTAAGGGATGTATTGGCATTCAGATTGAAAGAATAGGGGTTCTCTGTAGAGACGACAGTGTTGTTGTCGTCGACCCATGCCTGGAAATGATAGCCGAAGTTTTCGGTTGAACTTACAGTGATGCGTGTACCTTCGTCAAACTTGTCTCCTGCCGGGTTAACGCTAAGTGTGCCGGCTGTTTCATCTGCAGACTTCACGCTGAGAGTATAGACAGGAACGCTTATCGGTGTACCGTTCAAATTACCTGTCACAACGATATTGCCGAGAGCCAGCTGCTTGTTGCTTGCAAGATTGTAGACATAGAAATACAGTTCCATCTTTCCGCTGATGGTCTGCAACGCTGTCAGATCTATATCTGACGAAGATACTGAATTACGCTCCGGATTAAAGCCCTTGAGCAGCTCCACTGTATTGTCGCCATACTTTGCCACTACATCAAGCACTCCTCCACTTGTACCGCACTTCTGAGAGTTGAATGTAAGTTTCTTTGGAGTGAAGTTTATTCCTTTCTTCGTAACGATAGAGAAAGCTACATACGAAGCCTCATCCCTTGCATTGCCAATCTTTTCGGTAGGGTTAAGTTTTGATAGGTCTCCCTGCTTTCCGTTGAAATACAATTTACTGCCAAGCGAGAAGCTTGTTGTTGATATTGCAGCAGGTTCTGACACGTCTGCTGCTGAAGGATTATCCCCGCTTTTGTCAAAAGCCCACTTGATGGTGGCATCCTTGGCGCTGATGGCTTCTTCTGCCATTGCATGGCCAAGTCCCATCCATGCGACAAGTACAGAGGCTATGACTGTTGGGATTCTTGTATTTTTCATTATCTGTTATTTATTTTATTATCTTCCTGGCTGTTCCGTTTTCCACCACGATATTCAGTCCTTTCTTCATACCGTTTTGGCGCATGCCATATATATTATAATAGGTGGCAGTGGTCTTCTTGTTGTTCTCCAGAGTTTTTACGCCAGTAGAACCGTCCACTGCAACGCCACCAATCTTCACATCACTGACGCAGATGGTCTTTCCCGTGGCTGAACCATTATACCAAGGATAGATACGTACGCGCAATGTCTCATTCTCTTTGAGTTCAAGCACAGGTGTCGCCTTTACCTCCATCATGTCGTTTGCCTTCATCGAACCGGAGAAGTCGGCGATGTTCACGGCATTTGCGAAGTTTTCCTCCTTTGAGTAGTATATCTTGCAGCGCATTCCGTTGCCGCCGCATCCGCATACATACATGCTAATCTCATTGACATTGAATGTTGTTCCCGTTGCAGGCTTCACGGCAAACTCAATCCAGCGGGTCGACACCTCGTCGATTTCGCCGGCAGGCCATGCCTCGCCCTCGATGATGTTGCGCTGCACTTTGCGTGTGGCGTCGAAGCCTGTTCCTTCAGGCCATGTGGTGTTGGCGTTGGGGGCGGAATACTTCTGCAGTTTCATCTCGCTGTAGCTCTCGCCCAGAACAGTCACAGGACCTTCGGTAACGCAGGCGTCGTCCTTCTCCAGACGCCAGTAGGCTGATGTGGCAACGCCGGCAGCCAGTTCGATGCATTTGCCGGTGACGGGAACCGATACGCTCTTGTCGCCGCTCGTCACGGTGATGCTTCCGTTGATGTCGCCTGCGGCGGCAAACTCATAGCTCACCTTCACCGAAGCGATCATATTGCCGCCCTTGTAGCTGAGGGTGGCAGAGGGGCCGAAGCTCGTTCCGTCGGCAGACACCTGTATGCCGTCGCTTGCAGTGATGTTCACCGTGCCCTCGGCAGGAGTGAGGTCGAAACCGTTGATCTGCAGGTCGCGCACCACGGTCTGTCCCTTATAGGCCTGTCCGAAATCCAGAGTGGACGGGTTCACGCTGAGGTCGCTCGTCAGATTGATGTTCTCCGTCAGGATGCCTGCCTTCTGCATCAGCTGTGCGGCGAGGCGTGCAATCAGCGTTGCGCCCATGGCCGAGGTGTGGGTGCTGCCGTTTCCGTCGAAGAGCAGTTCGTTGGCCTTGGCGTCGCCGTAGCTTTCATAAAGCTCCTTTGTGGCAGTGGTGAGGTCGAGATACTGCACCCCCATCTCCTCTGCCACCTGCTTCATCTGATAGGGATAGTCGTATGTATGGTCGTCTTCGCCCACCTTGTTGCCGGTGGTGTACTTGCCGTCCTTGATGAGGCTGAAGTTGTCGCCGAGGTCGTGGCGGCCGTTTCTGCGAATCGTGTTTCCGGAGAAGTATTTCCTGCATATCGCACCCACCAGTACCGGTGTAGCCCCCAGGGCGCGCGTCTCATTGACATACTTGCGCAGGTATTCCTTGTAGGTGCCGCTTGCCGTGGTTCCGCGGTAGTCGGTGGAGTTGGCCTTGGTGTCGTCGCCGATGCTCTTGTAGTATGCCTTCAGTTCGTCGCCGTCGCATCCGCCGCTCTTCTCGTCGTTGTGGGCAAACTGAATGAGCACGTAGTCGCCGGCCTGTATCTGCTTCTTGACCGACTGCCAGTATGGGGCTTCCATATAGAAGCTCTTGCTGCTGGCTCCGTTCTTGGCACGGTTGTTCACCGTGACGTCGCCCTTGAAGAACTGTTGGAACATCTGTCCCCATCCTCTCGTGATGGTGGTGTTCTCGTCGTAGGTGGCCATCGTGGAGTCGCCGATGGTGTGAACCTTGCGTGCGTCCGCACACAACGCCGCACATGCAGCCAAAGCGGCTGCCGCAAAGAATCTCAATCTCATTTTTTTTGTTTTGAAGTTATTATTCGGTTAGTAATTTCCAAGTAATTTTCCGGCTGCAAAATTACTCCTATTCCAATAAAGGGACGGGGTAAATTCTGGTCGAAAGGGTGGAGAAATGCCGCAAGCCACCTGTATAAAGGGCTTTGCGGGGTGGATTTTTGCGTTTTCCCCCGTGGAGCCACGTGTTTCTTATGCAAAAAAGTGAAGCGCTTGCTTGCATATTTAATAAATGTGGATTACCTTTGTTGGGGAGAATGGCAGATTATCGCCGTTCTGATAAAAGGAGACAAGACTATGGCACGTAAATACGAACTGAAACAGGAGAATCCGGAAGAGGATGCGAGGACTGTTTCCTCGGAACTGTTCCAACGCTATATCAAGAAGAACAAGGAGTCAATAACACATATAATAAAACAACAGAAGATTATGGCAAAGGTTTATATGTTTCTTGCCAACGGGTCGGAGGAGATAGAGAGTCTGATTCCCGTTGACGTGTTCCGCCGCGGAGGAGTGGAAGTGAAGACAGTGAGCATTACCGGCTCGGAGTATGTGGAGATGGCGCATGGCGTCACCGTGAAGGCAGACATGAAGTTCGAGGATGCCTCATTCGGGGATGCCGACCTGCTGATGCTGCCCGGCGGACTGCCCGGTGCCACCAATCTCAATGAGCACGAAGGCGTGAGGGAGGCAATACTGAAGCAGTATGAGAGCGGAAAGCTCGTTTCGGCAATCTGCGCCGCACCGATGGTGTTCGGTTCGCTCGGCATCGTGAAGGGCAAGCGCGCCACCTGTTATCCAGGATTCGAGAAATATCTCGACGGGGCGCAGTACACCCAAGAATTGTGTACGGTGGACGGAAACGTCATCACAGGCGAAGGTCCTGCAGCCACACTGCCCTATGCATACACGCTGCTCGCCATGCTCACAACGGAGCAGACTGCCCACGCCGTAGCCGAGGGCATGATGTTCCTGCATCTGATGGAGAAATAGGAGAACAGAGTCTTGATAACCCGTCAACCCGTTTGCTTTTCAACTCGTCATAACATGAAAAGAATGCGATACGTGATAATCGTAGCCGGCGGCAAGGGACTGCGTATGGGAGCCGACATCCCAAAGCAGTTTCTGCCCGTAGGCGGACAGCCTGTGCTGATGCGCACGATACTTGCCTTCAGGGAGTTTGACCCGGGGATGAAGGTGATTCTCGTGCTGCCGCGCCACCAGCAGGAATACTGGAAGGGACTTTGTGCGGAATATTCGTTCCGCGAACCGTTTGCCGTTGCCGACGGCGGAGAAACGAGGTTCCACTCCGTGAAGAACGGACTCGCCCTTATCCCCGATGATGCCGAAGGCGTGGTGGGGGTACACGACGGCGTGCGCCCGTTCCCGTCGCAGGAAACGATAAGCCGCGTCTACGATGAAGCCGAAAGGACAGGTGCCGCCGTGCCGGTGGTGCCGGTGGTGGACACGCTGCGCCATATCGAGGGAGGGGACATCACGGAAGGAGAGTCGAAGACCGTCTCACGCAATGAATACCGCATAGTGCAGACGCCACAGACGTTCGGCATCCGTATTCTGAAAGATGCCTACCGTCAGGAGTATTCGGATTTCTTCACCGACGACGCTTCCGTAGTGGAGCATGCCGGGCACACCGTCTCGCTCGTGGAAGGCAACCGCGAGAACATCAAGATAACAACACCCTTCGACCTCGCCGTGGCAGAAGCAATGATCTGACAGAAGAAAAGACTATATAATAATGTATACATTAATAATGTATGATTCTTCATTCTTAATTCTTCACAGGCTTTCCCTCCGGCCGCCGAACTTCGTTTCTAAATTCTAAATTCTAAATCCCGCAAAGCGGGACAATTCTTCATTCTTCATTCTTAATTCTTCATTCAAATTCGCTTTGCTTGACATTCTGAGCCAAGACATACAGTATCTGCCTGGCGTAGGTCCCAAGAAGAAGGAAATGCTCCAGAAAGAGTTGGGTATCGCTTCGATATCCGACCTACTCGAGTATTATCCGTACAAATACATCGACCGCAGCAAGATATACCATATCAGCGAACTGCGCAGCGACATGCCCTTCATACAGATATGCGGACGCATACTGAGCTTCGAGGAGTTTGAGAGCGGACCGCGCAAGAAACGTCTCGTGGCCCACTTCTCCGACGGGACCGGAGTGGTGGACCTCGTTTGGTTCTCCGGCGTCAGATATGCCACGGAGCAATACAAGGTGAACGTGGAATATGTGGTGTTCGGCAAACCGTCGGTGTTCAACGGCAGATACCAGTTCGCCCATCCAGACATCGACAAGGCCGCCGACATGCAGCTCTCGCAGATGGGGATGCAGCCATACTACATCACCACGGAGAAGATGAAGAAGGCAGGACTCACATCACGCTCCATCGAGAAGATAACGAAGAGCATGATAGAGAGAATCAGCCAGCCCCTGCCGGAGACGCTTCCGCCATTCATCGCCAACCGGCTGCGGCTCGTTTCGAGGGATACGGCGATGCGCAACGTGCATTACCCCAAGAACGCCGAAGACCTGCAGAACGCACGCTTCAGACTGAAGTTCGAAGAACTCTTCTACGTGCAACTCAACATACTGAGATATGCCTCCGACCAGCGGCGCAAATACCGCGGATACATCTTCAGACATATCGGCGAGGCATTCAACGGCTTCTACAGCGGCCACCTGCCCTTTCCGCTCACCGACGCACAGAAGCGCGTGATGAGGGAGATACGCCAGGACCTGGGCAGCGGCAGACAGATGAACCGTCTGCTGCAGGGCGACGTGGGCAGCGGAAAGACACTCGTGGCGCTGATGACCATGCTCATCGCCCTGGACAATGGATTCCAGGCATGTATCATGGCACCCACGGAAATCCTTGCCGAACAGCATCTCGCCACGATACGCGAGTTTCTGGGCGACATGGACATTCGCGTGGAACTGCTTACGGGCATAGTGAAGGGCAAGCGACGGAAAAACGTATTGGAGGGACTCGCCGACGGCAGCGTGAACATACTCGTGGGCACACATGCCGTGATAGAAGACACGGTGCAGTTCTCGCGCCTCGGACTTGTGGTGGTTGACGAGCAGCACCGCTTCGGCGTGGCACAGAGGGCAAAGCTATGGAGCAAGAGCCAGAACCCGCCCCACGTGCTCGTGATGACCGCCACACCGATACCGCGCACACTCGCCATGACCATCTACGGCGACCTCGACGTGAGCGTGATAGACCAGCTGCCGCCTGGACGCAAGCCCGTGGTGACAGTACATAAATACAACAACCAGACAACGAGTCTCTACAACGGCATCCGCCAGCAGATACGCGAGGGCAGACAGGTGTATATCGTGTTCCCGCTCATCAAGGAGAGCGAGAAGCTCGACCTGCAGAATCTTGAGGAAGGCTTCGCCACGCTCCTCGAAGTGTTCCCCGAATTCCGCCTCAGCAAGGTGCACGGCAAGATGAAAGCTGCCGAAAAGGAAGAAGAGATGCAAAAGTTTGTTAAAGGTGAAACGCAGATTCTCGTGGCAACAACCGTAATAGAAGTGGGCGTGAACGTGCCCAACGCCTCCGTGATGGTGATACTCAATGCCGAGCGCTTCGGCCTCTCGCAGCTCCACCAGCTCAGGGGGCGCGTGGGAAGAGGAGCCAGCCAGTCATACTGCATCCTCGTGACAAAGCCGCAGCTCACCACCGAGACAAGGAAACGCATCGACATAATGTGTGACACGAACGACGGCTTCCGCATTGCCGAAGCCGACCTGAAACTCCGCGGGCCGGGCGATCTGGAGGGCACGCAGCAAAGCGGAATGGCCTTCGACCTGAAGATTGCCGACATCGCACGCGACGGACAGATCGTGCAGATGGCACGCGACGAAGCACAGCGCATAATCGACTCCGACCCTACATGCGAGAAAGCCGAAAACAGTATGCTCTGGCAGCATCTGGCGGCACTCCGCAAGACCAACATCAACTGGTCGGCAATATCATAGACAAGCCCCGGCAACCGCATAGCCGAGGTCACCTGGCGGCGAAGATAATCATCATCCTGTTAGTCCTTTACGGCAGTTTCCGTGTGTTAACGACAAACTAAAAACTGTTAAGCCGTGAACAACTTTAAAATATTTTTACTACCTTTGCAGCGAAAATTTAATCGTAATGACGAATATCTGCATTCTTTGGATATCCATCATCACGATTAGCCTTAATCACACAGAGAGCGCACCGGCCTCACCTACTACGCCACACGCATCTCTTTAAAAGACATTTTATGCAGATTAGAAAGACTTTAAAGACATTAGCAATATCAGCAATCATGGCACTTGCCACAGTGCCTGCCGCAGCGCAGGACCTGCTCGCAAGACAAGCCCCGGTAGACAAGAAACTCAAAGCCGTAGACACGCTCGCCCTGAGAAACCTCGTGCAGAGGGAGCAGGCTGGCTCACCATCGGCACAATTATATAAGGAATGGAACAACAAATACGCACACCGCGCAACTGAGCTTCCTGACTCATTCAACATCAACCTGCGCCGCTTCTGCATGCCGACCACAAGCCGCATCATCACTTCCAACTTCGGAAGACGCTGGGGACGCATGCACAAGGGACTCGACGTGAAGGTATACATCGGCGACACCATCCGCGCGGCATTCGACGGAAAGGTGCGCATCGTGAGATACGAGGCCGGAGGCTACGGAAACTACGTAGTGATACGCCACCACAACGGACTGGAGACCATTTACGGACACATGTCGAAGCACCTCGTGGCAGAGGATGAGACTGTACGTGCCGGAGACCCGATCGGACTCGGAGGAAACACCGGACGAAGCACCGGCTCGCATCTGCATTTCGAGACACGCCTCTGCGGCGTAGCCCTTAACCCAGCCCTCCTGTTCGACTTCAAGAATCAGGACGTGACGGCAGACAACTATATGTTCCGCCGCGACACATACGACCGCGAGTCGCTCGCCGCCACACGTCTGCGCGGCAAGAACGACGATGTGGCATCCGCCACGAACAAGGAGCCGGCTGTCGGCGACAATGTGGAAGAGGGAGAAGTGCGCTACCACAAGGTGGCACGCGGCGAGACCCTCTACAGCATCGCACAGAAGCGCGGCACCACTGTCGACAAGATATGCAGACTCAACCATATCTCCAAGAAGCAGCGCGTAAGACCAGGCCAGATTCTAAGATACTCTTAACATAGCTATAGCCTCTCCCCATCCAAGGGGAGGCAACGAAAAAAAGGCTGCATGATTCAGTTCATGCAGTCTTTTTTTGTTGAGTCATATATATGTATACACATTTTTTCTTATCTTTGCAGAAGATAAGCTGCATCTCAGCATAACAATCAAGCAAGCTTGTTGTTCTGCCTTCGATTTGCATTATCTTTGCAGAAGATAAGCTGCATCTATATTTGAATAATCTATAACAACACATTTTATGAAAAGACTATGCGCAATTGCCATTGGCTTGCTCATTTTGGCAAGTCTTGGAGCCAAAGCACAAAGCAAAGACGTGTATCGTTCGCCCAAAACATCGGTTTGGGTAGGGTTCAACAGTGGACATTACAAGCAGGACGGTTACCCTTCACTGAAGAGCAATATCGGTGGCTCTGTCATGCTGAACAGTTCATTCTGGATAATAAAGCCTGGAAACCAGCGCTTCAAGCTTGGTATTGAGGCGGGGTGGTTGGACCTGAACTATTATGACTACAAGGTGAACATGCAGACCTTTGAAGGTGGAGTCTACAGATATAAGTTCCAGCAGTTTGACTTGGGAATGCAGGCTGGTCTGTGTGCCGACTACCACATAACCCGCGACATCCGTCTGCATGCACGGGCATGTTATAATCCGGCTTATTCGGGGATTAAGGTCAAGGACGACCTGAACTGTGCCTTTGCCAATTATGGCACGGCAGGCATAAGCATATCCTGGAAACATTTCGGTGTGGGGTTCGACGTGAAATTCGGAAAGGCAAAGTACAAGAACATAGATTATGAAGAAGGCGACGAAGATCATATCGTGGAAGGCGACGAAATGGGAAGCACCGTGCCGGGAACGATAAACGGCGGCGAGAAACTTCCTGTAAAACTGACTTCGCTGCGCACGTCAATCGTATTCTCCTTCTGAAAAACTTAATGTAAAACATCAAAAACCGACTTTATATGAAAACTACATATACAAAGATTCTGTCTGTACTCATGCTGTTGTTTGTTGCTGCCATGGTTGTATCGTGTGGCGAGAACGACATACTTGAGCCGTCAGTTACCAACAAAGATAATGCGGAGAAGCTTGAACTGGACACAGTCACATCGCGCTTCAAATATGAATATACCTACAACGATGGCGTGGTGGAGCTTAATGACGAACATTTTGCATGGTTCGACCCGTCGAATGTGGCACGTGTGAAACAGGATGTGATATATCTGAAGGAAAACACTCCGGAGAAGTTCATACCCAAGAAAGGTGACGTCTTTGTGGTGAACAACGGTTCCAACAGTTTCTTGCCCTTTGGATATATGGGAATGGTGGACTGGGTGGATACTGATGCGCGTCCCATTGCCGTGCATGTGAAGGATGCCACTCTCGAAGAAGTGTACAAGGAGCTTGACCTCGATGTCAGGCTTAATGCAGAGCAGCTGAAGAATCTTCCATTTGCCTGTGCCGTTATAGATGATGAGAGTATAGAGGAAGTAAATAATAATAATATTCAGTCTGTATCGCGTAATGCTTGTAATAATGTCTCCGGATTAGAATCCAAACAGAATGAGGATGACAAAAAGCCCAATGCAAAGATAGAAGTGGAGAGAAATCCAGATGGCTATTATAATATAGCTATGCCTTTATCATTCAAAAAGAAAAATAATAAAAAAATAACAATTACTCCTGAAGGAGGTGTAAGAATACGCCCTTTGTATAGTGAGCAACGTGTTTATATCCATAATTCGGTGAAAGAAGAAGACTATCGGGATGAGGGATGGATTGTCGACTATAACGGAAGGCTCAGTTGTTCTGCAGTTGATGAAGATTCCAAAGACGTGTATAGAATAGATGGAGCGGATTTCTATATGGCTTTCCCATTGGCAGGCCCTTTGTTTCTGAACTTACACTACAAAATTTCATTATTTTTTGAGTCAAGTTTCTTATTCTCAGCAGGACTGAAAGGCAAACAAACAATAATAATGAAAACAACTTCTAATAGTGATACTCCGTTGACTTCTGATAATAAAATCGATTTGAAATGGGGTGATGGTAGTTGGAAAGCTTATTTTGATAAATTGAAACTGTCTGGCAGTATTGGTCTGGAGTTCAATTTTGCCTCAAATCTGGTTGGAGTTCCAGTTGCAGCTTCTGTTAAGCCAACATTTGCCATTACGGGAAGCGCCGATTTATTGGACAAGGATTTGCTTAAGAAAAATCCTATGAATACTTTTGATTTCTATGCCAAAGTCGGTGCATATTATATGAAAAATCCTTTTAAATTTGATGATGAAGGATTTGGAATATGGTATAAATGGAATGTGATAAGTGCAGATTTTTTCCCTATATTCCCTCAGTTTGAATATGCCTACACCAATTATGACAAGAAGAAACACGTGGGTTCATTTAATTATGAATCAAACCCCAAATATGCTCTTTTTCCAAATGTATGTTTGAATCTTGCAAAGACCAAAGTGGCATTTGTAACCGAAGATTGGTTGAAGGACAATTCTTCGGATCATGTGGTGAAAGAGGTTGTTCCCGTAGCATTGCAGGCAAAGGTTAATCAGACAAAATACAAGGCCGAAGTAGGGGGGCTTAATTCCTATACTAAATATTATGCCGTGCCAGTTGTCGAGATGTTGGGTCTTATGAAATACTATGGCAATCCCGTACCCATCAGTGAGGTTCCGTCTCAGCGCATATGTGCCATCGGACCGGATTACGCACAGACCCTGGTCGACGGGGAGCGCATGTATATGACAATTGCCTATGATGAGAAAGGACGGCCCAAGCGGATATTCAACACAATGAACGCGATGGACACTTATATCTCGTATGATCCTCTCACAATAAAGTCGAGGGACTACAGGATAAACGAGTATGGTATAAGAGAATATGACGCGCCGACATACATCACCAACGTGGTGCGCGACGAGAAAAGCGGGGTGATGACTTCATGCCGCTGGCACGACAACGAAGATTCAGGTACTAACAAGTTTTACTATGACGACCAATACCACATCACTGGCGTTTCAAATTCCGGCACCGACGGATGGTCCACGATGAAAGCCACATGGGACAAGCGTGGATGTCTGACCAATATACATATCACTGACGATACCGGCAGCGTTACTGACTTCACCTATTCTTACCGCGACGACGATGAGTATGCAAATACGCAAGGCAACTGGACGCTTGCCACAGGCACATTCATGGACGACTTCGTGTTCGGACGTTTGTTAGGCCGTGCTCCTTCCCATCTGCCTACCAAGCTGGTCATCACGTCGATAGACAAGGAACCCAATCAGCCGGCAACCACTTCTGTCACTTCTTGCAATATCTCGTATAAATTTGCAGGTCATGAAGAAAACCGCTATATAGAAAGCGAGAAATGGTCGGTAAGGGAAGACGGGGATGGCTATTCCCTGACCATGCCGTATGCTTACCGCAATATTACGGTAGACGAGGATGTGCTTAAGAATGACAAAGCCGTGGGAATGAACCGCTCCATGCGTGCAAAGCAGAAATCACAGGTAGCCAGTCTTGCGCGGATTATGCGGAAGTTGAGGCTCCTGAGACACTGATAACATGAAGAAGGCTGCATGAACTGAATCATGCAGCCTTCTCAATTGAAAATTAAAACTTTAATTTTATATTTTCCGCTCCCGTCCTCCAATCTCACGACGGTGGATGGTGAGTCTTGTTGCTTATTTAGCCTGTTTTGCTTCCTTTGTGCAGCAATTTGTAGCCTTGTTCTTAGTCTTTACGTTCTTGTTCTTGCAGTCTGCCTTCATCTTGCCGTCCTTGTGGCATGTGCCCTTGCAAGTACCTTTGTTGTCACCCTTGCATGCACCCTTGCATGTGCCCTTGTGCTCCTTTGTGGCAGCAGTAGTGGCATCGGCGCATTTGCCGTGGTTCTTGCACTCGTGCTTTTTCTTGTCACACTGCATCTTGCAGTTCTCCTTCTTCTGAACATTGCTCTGTGCATTCACTGTTGAAAAACAGAATGCTGCCATGATAGCAGCCATGATAATCGATTTCTTCATTTTTAATGTCCTTTCCTTTAGTTGGTTAATCCTTTTGGGTCCCTGCCGCCGTCTCCGTGCGGAAGCTCTCCTGTCGTCCCTGTCTTTGGGATGCTGGCGGGCCCGCGATGGCAGCCGGGATGATATAATCACTTTGCAAAGATAGGATTTAAAACAATATGTCAAAAGTTTTTTGTGTTATTAAACTATAATGGAAGAATAATATACCTAAAACTTGGTATGCTGATATGTCAAAAGGCGGTATGTTGTCATCATGATATGTGATTCACTTAATGACCGGATGGGGCTGAAAAAACGCCTGAAGCGTTTTTGTTGCTTCAGGCGTTCTTGCTGTTTCTGTCCGCAGGGGCGGGAGAATGGTGCAAGGGCGGATCAGTCCACCTTCACATTCACGTTCTCCTGCTTGATTCCCTTGCAGTATTTGAATTCCGCCGGCTTCTTGGCCGTGATGTCGATGTTCTTCAGATTGATGTTCTCCACGGGCATTTCGGGGAGTCCGTTGAAGAACATGGCGCGGTTGGCGTTGCGGCATACCACGTCCTCGATGTATATGTTGCGGAAACATGGTGTCTCCTCGGTAACAGGCATTGGGGCAATCTCGGCTGTCTGGTTCTTGCCGGCAGCCTGGGCTTCGGCTGCCGAGAGTCCGCCGTAGTAGAGGTTGAAGATGACGGCCTCGGTTGGGATATCGAACATCGAGATGTTCTTTATCCAGATGTTTTCCACCACGCCGCCACGACCTCGCTTGCTCTTGAAGCGCAGACCCACGTCGGTGCCGAGGAACTGGCAGTTGCTCACGCTGATGTTCTTCACTCCGCCGCTCATCTCCGAGCCTACCACGAAGCCGCCGTGACCTTTGAACACCGTGCAGCCGTCAACGATGACGTTCTCGCACGGCACGCCGCGCTTCCTTCCGTCGGCGTCCTTGCCGCTCTTGATGCAGATGCCGTCGTCGCCCACGTCGAAGCGTGAGTTCACGATTAGGGCGTTCTTGCAGGATTCGAGGTCGAGTCCGTCGCCGTTCTGCGCGAAGCTCGGGTTGCGGATTTCCACTTCTTCTATCAATACGTTCTCACACATCAGCGGATGCACGTTCCATGCCGGTGAGTTCTGGAATATCACTCCGTTGAGCCATACGTTCTTGCTGCCCACGATGTTCACCATCACGGGGCGCAGGAATACCTTGATGCTGTCCCACTGTGCGTCGGTCAGATTGCCCGTCGGCACGTTCATGTCTGCCATCAGATAGCCCTTCTTGGCTCCCTCGGTGGGAATCCAGAATCCGTCGCGGATGAAGGCTCCGCCCTTGGAAGTGGCTTCTTTCCAGTAGTTTGCGGTGACTTTCTCGCGCTTGAGCGGACGCCAGAACTGTCCGTTGCCGTCGATTACGCCGTTGCCGGTGATTGCCACGTTCTTCAGGTTGTCGCCCGAGATGGGCGACTTGCAGCGTTTTGTGTCGAGACCTTCAAACACGGAGCTCACGATGGGGTAGAGGTCCGGGTCGGGTGAGAAGAGCAGGATTGCGCCTTTCTCAAGGTGCAGGTTGATGTTGCTCTTGAGCTCTATCGGCCCTGTATACCATACGCCCTGCGGCACGATGACCTTGCCGCCGCCTTTCTTTGCGGTCTGGTCGATGGCCTTCTGTATTGCAGCGGTGCAGAGCGTCGTTCCGTCGCCCTTGGCTCCGAAGTCCTTGATGCAGGCCGTCCTGTCGGGGAATGTCGGACGTGTCACCTTGGTCATCTTGAACGGCAGGTTCTCGTAGAGGTTACTGTAGGGGTAGCCCTGTGCGCCGGCGCTGACGGCCACGCAGAGGATTGCTACGGCTAAAGCTAAGAATTTCTTCATGTTCGTTGTTTTAGTGATTATTTGTTATTGATTATTTATTCATTCATTGTGATTGGATGAGGGCCTGCGGCAGCCCGCTGCTCCAATTCATTTATGGTCCTATCAATTATAATAAGGTTTAGGGTCAATAGATTCTACAAAGATAAGGAAAATTATCGGGAGGGGAAAATTATCGGGGGGATTTTCTGAAAAAATCCTTATCTTTGCATAAGATAAGCTGCATCTCAGCATAACAATCAAGCAAGCTTGTTGTTCTGCCTTCGATTTGCATTATCTTTGCAGAAGATAAGCTGCATCTCAGCATAACAATCAAGCAAGCTTGTTGTTCTGCCTTCGATTTGCATTATCTTTGCATATTATTCACCCAAACAATAGCTTATGGTTAATCAGGCTCCACAACAATGGGATAAATTCTATCTGAAAGACGTGTCGTTCAAGAACTTGATGACACACAGAATCTTCAACGTACTGATCATAGCGAACCCCTACGACGCCTTCATGCTTGAGGACGACGGACGCGTGGACGAGAAGATCTTCAACGAATACACAGAACTCGGACTGCGCTATCCGCCCACCTTCACCCAGGTGAGCACCACGGTGGAGGCATCCGAAGTGCTGTCCACCACGAGCATCGACCTTGTGATATGTATGCCGGGAACTGCCGACAACGACGCATTCACCGTGGCGAGGGCCGTGAAACAGGAATTCCCGCTCATCCCCTGCGTCGTGCTCACGCCCTTCTCCCACGGCATTACGCGCCGCATGGAGAACGAGGACCTCTCCATCTTCGACTACATCTTCTGCTGGCTCGGCAACACCAACCTCATCCTTTCCATCATCAAGCTCATCGAGGACAAGATGAATCTGGAGCACGACATTGAGGAGGCGGGTGTGCAGATGATACTGCTCGTGGAAGACAGCATACGCTTCTATTCATCCATACTGCCCAACCTCTACAGCTATATTCTCGCACAGAGCCAGCGCTTCGCAACCGAGGCGCTGAACCCCCATTCCGCCACGCTGCGAATGAGGGGCAGGCCAAAGGTGGTGCTGGCCCGAACATACGAGGAGGCGATGGACTACTATCTGCAATTCCCCGACAACATTCTCGGCGTCATCAGCGACTGCCGGTTCCCCAAGGGCGGTGAAAAGGACTCCGAGGCAGGACTGAAGCTGCTGCGCGAGATAAGGAAGCGCGACCACTTCATGCCGCTCATCATGGAGAGCAGCGAGGCCGAAAACAAGGATAAGATTGACATCAAGGGAGTGTGCTTCATCGACAAGAACTCCAAGAAGATGAACATCGACCTGAGGAACCTCATGGCCGAACACATGGGATTCGGCGACTTCATCTTCCGCGACCCCAAGACGCACGAGGAGATAAAGCGCATCCATAACCTGAAGGAACTGCAGGACAATATCTTCACCATACCTAACGAATCCATGCTCTACCACATCTCGCGCAACCACATGAGCCGCTGGCTCTGTGCGAGAGCAATCTTCCCTGTATCGGAATTCCTCAAGACGGTGACGCTGGAGAAATACAAGGACGTGGACGCCCACCGGCAGATTATCTTCGATGCCATTGTGCAATACCGCCATATGAAGAACCTCGGCACGGTGGCCGTGTTCCGCCGCGAAAGGTTCGATGCCTACAGTCACTTCGCCCGCATCGGCGACGGTTCGCTCGGCGGAAAGGGAAGAGGACTGGCCTTCCTCGACCACATCATCAAGTCGCACCCCGAATTCAACGCCTTCCCCGGCGTTAAGGTGTCGATACCAAAGACCGTGGTGCTCTGTACCGACGTGTTCGACCAGTTCATGGACAACAACAACCTCTACCAGATTGCCCTGAGCGACGCTCCCGACGAGGAAATCCTCCAGGCCTTCCTCAAGGCACAGCTGCCCGACCAGTTCATCGACGACTTCATGACCTTCTTCGAGGCGATAAAGCATCCTATAGCGATACGCTCGAGCAGTCTGCTCGAAGACTCCCACTACCAGCCGTTCGCCGGAATCTACGCCACCTATATGATACCGTATCTCGACGACAAGCGGGAAATGCTCCGTATGCTCGCCGCCGCGATAAAGAGCGTCTACGCATCGGTATACTACAAGGACTCCAAGGCTTACATGACAGCCACGAGCAACGTGATAGACCAGGAGAAGATGGCCGTCATACTGCAGGAAGTGGTGGGCAAGCAATACGGCGACCATTTCTATCCCAACTTCAGCGGAGTGCTGCGCTCCATAAACTACTATCCGTTGGGCTACGAGAAATCGGAAGAAGGAATAGCCAGCCTCGCACTCGGACTCGGAAAATACATCGTGGACGGCGGGCAGACGCTGCGCGTAAGCCCATACCACCCCGACCAGGTGCTGCAGACGAGCGATATGGAGATTGCGCTGCGCCAGACGCAGACACGCTTCTATGCCCTCAACATGAAGCATGTGGGCGAGGACTTCAAGGTGGACGACGGATTCAATATCCTGAACCTCAAGGTGAAGGATGCCGACACCGACGGCGCACTGAACTACATTGCATCCACCTACGACCCCAACGACCAGGTGATACGCGACGGACTATACGACGGCGGAAGGAAAATCATCAGCTTCTGCGGCGTACTGAAGCAGGGAGTGTTCCCGCTGCCAAAGCTCCTGCAGCTCTCGATGAAGCACGGAGCCGAAAGCATGCGCCGCCCTGTGGAGATAGAGTTCGCTTGCACGCTCAACAACGACCGCACGGGAGAATTCTACCTACTGCAGATACGGCCGATAGTGGACAGCAAGCAGATGCTTGAAGAAGACCTGCGCACGATTCCCGACGACAAATGCCTGCTCCGCTCCCACAACTCGCTGGGCCACGGCAAGTCGAACGACGTGGTGGACGTGGTATACGTGAAGACCGACGAGAACTTCACCGCCGCCAACAACCCGGAGATAGCATGCGAGATTGAGCGCATCAACAGCAGGTTCATCGCCGAAGGCAAGAACTACGTGCTCATCGGCCCCGGCCGGTGGGGGTCGAGTGACTCATGGCTTGGTGTGCCCGTAAAGTGGCCCCACATCAGTGCGGCAAAGGTAATCGTAGAGGTTACGCTGAAGAACTACAGTGTGGACCCGAGCCAGGGCACCCACTTCTTCCAGAACCTGACGAGTTTCGGAGTGGGATATTTCACCATCGACGAGAACAAAGGGATGGGATTCTTCCGCAAGGAGACCCTCGACCGCATGCCGGCCGTGGAGGAGACAGCCTACGTGCGCCACGTGCGCTTTGAAAAACCCCTCTACGTGCTTATGGACGGCTTGAAACAGGAGGGCGTGATAATGCAGGAAGAACCCTAATTTATTGATGCTTTACGACTTGCAGACTTGATGTATGTCAAGAATAATGAAAAAGTAAAATAAAATGTATAAAAACACTTGCAAAAGTAAGACAATAGTCATACCTTTGCAACGTGTTTTTCATAGTATTAGATTTAAGGTTAACAAGGTTGGAGTACAGCGGTACTCCTTTTTTTTGCCCATACCCCAGATATGTGGCTGCGCAAAGCACTGGAAATCATCAGTAAGAGACAGGAAAAACACATAATAAAGCCCTCTTTTTCACATCAATTAATATAGCAAGCATCACATTCAAGGAAAGAAATCGCTATATTTGCAGATGAGAACAATATACTCAAAACAAATCTGATAATTAACCCTAAAAAGGCTTCACGGCGGCATGGCTGCCGCACGAAGTCCGAAATGTATCAAACCAAAATGAAAAAGCAATTAGCAAAGGTTGAAGCCATCATGATGGCTCTGCTTGTTTCGCTGCATGCCGCCGCCGGAAAGATAGACCGCAAGGCCGTGGTGGAGCGAAACAACCCACACGTAACCGCCGTAGACAAACTCGCATCCCTGTCCGTAGGCAACGGCGGATTCGCGTTCACCGTAGACGCCACAGGACTGCAGTCGTTTCCCGAAACCTACTCCCCGGGCGTGCCGCTTGGCACCATGAGCCAGTGGGGATGGCACTGGCAGAAGAACCCCAAGCAGCTGCGCGAGGAGGAGAGCTGGAAGGAATATGACTTCGGCAGGGGACACAAGGAAATATACGCCACGCAGTCGTCGGGCGACAAGCGCACACAGGAAGCCGTGGACTGGTACAGGGTGAACCCCCACCGTCTGCATCTGGGCACCATAGGCCTCGCCCTCGGCACCGACCCGAAGGCAGTTTCATCCATAAACCAGACCCTCGACATGTGGAGTGGAGAGATTAAGAGCAGCTTCAGCTACAAGGGAAAGCAGTATGACGTGGCCACCGTATGCGACCCCAACCGCGACATTGTGGCAACGAGGGTGAAGTCTGACGGCAAGATAGCCATCGACCTGCGCTATCCCTATCCGACCGTGGGCCACTGCGACGACGCATGCGACTGGACGAAGGACAAGCTTCATTCCACCACCATAGAAAAGCAGCAGGCTGGCTATGCCCTGATAAAGCGCGTGGTGGACGAATCCATATATTATGTGACGCTCCACTGGCAGGGCAGCGCCAAGCTGAAGAAGACCGGCAGAAACCGTCTGCAGCTCACTGCCGGCGGCAAGGAGTTGCAGCTCACCTGCGAATACTCTCTGCAGCCGTCGGCCGTGGAGAAGACATTCGGTGAAGTGGAAAGTGCATCAGCGCTCCATTGGCAGGAATACTGGCAGCGCGGAGCCATCGTGGACTTCTCCCGCTGCAAGGACCCTCGTGCCAAGGAGCTGGAGCGCCGCGTGGTCTTGAGCCAGTATCTGCTCGCCATCCAGGATGCAGGAGACACGCCGCCGCAGGAGACAGGACTGACATACAACTCATGGTATGGCAAGTTCCACCTCGAAATGATTCTCTGGCATCAGGCGCAGTTCGCCCTCTGGGGCCACCCCGAGCTCCTCGACCGTTCGCTCTCATGGTATTTCAAGGCCGAGCCAAATGCCCGCCGCATAGCGGAGCGACAGGGCTTCAAGGGAGTGAGATGGATGAAGATGACCGATCCGTGGGCTGGCGAAGCCCCGTCCAAGGTTGGCAGCTTCCTTATCTGGCAGCAGCCACATCTGATATATCTCGCCGAACTGCTCTACAGGGCCAACCCTTCGCCCGCCGTATTGAGGAAATATGCGCGCCTCGTGGACGAGACTGCCGAGTTCATGGGCGACTTCGCCACATACGACAAGGCCAACGACCGCTACACTCTGCGCGGATGCATCGCCGCACAGGAGACTCTGCCGGCGGCAACCACCGTGAACCCGCCGTTCGAACTGAGCTATTGGCACTGTGCGCTGAACATCGCACAGCTCTGGCGTGAGCGCCTGGGGCAGAAGCGCGATGCCCATTGGGATGACATCATAAACAAGATTTCGCCCCTGGCCGACAAAGACAGTCTGTATCTCGCAGCCGAGACGCAGCCCGATACTTACTCCAACGAGAGGATGTACAGCGACCACCCTGCTGTGATGGGAGCCGTGGGACTGCTGCCGCTGAACCCGCGCCAGACCGACGTGGCTAAGATGAAGAAGACGGAACAGTGGATATGGAAAAACTGGAAATGGGACACTTCCTGGGGGTGGGACTACCCGATGATGGCAATGGGAGCCGCCCGAATGGGCGAACCGGAGAATGCCGTGGGGGCGTTGCTGATGAATGAGGTGAAGAACACATACCTTATCAGCGGTCACAACTATCAGAGTGAACGTCTGCGCCTGTATCTGCCCGGCAACGGCGGATTGCTCCTTGCCGTGGGTATGATGTGTGCCGGATGGGACGGCAGTCCGATGCCTAATCCCGGTTTCCCCGATGACGGCAACTGGGACGTGAGATGGGAAGGACTCAAGCCGCTGCCATAATCCGCAGTGCAACATTATAAAACCTATACATCGCCGCGAGGTCATGCTCAGACATGACTTCGCGGCGATATTTATATACAAGCCCCTGCCGATATTCCGCATGCTCTTCGGGGCATGACAAAGCAGCGCTCCCCGCCACAAGAGGCATTGCCCGAAACCTGATTTCTATCTGGGCATTGCAGTAAAGAGGGCTACGGGTTGTATGGAAGAGGTCACAAGCTGTAGGAAAGAAGGCAAAAAGTTGTAGGATAAAGCGCTACAGACCATTGGATAAAGCACATAAAAAAGCCGCATGTCCACGACATGCGGCTTTATTATAGATTGAAGAGTCAACGAGTTGACCAGGAGGGTTACCCTTATAAAGGCAGATTATAAACCATACTAAGAAAAACAAATCTCCTTGTCTACTCGTTGCTCGTCAACTTGTTTACTTTACATAGAACTCGTTCTGCTTGATTACGCTTGGGTTCTGGTCTACCACCTTCTGTGGTATCGGCAGCAGATAGATCGGTGTGTTAATGTGCTTTCCGCAGTTCTTCATCACTTCAGCAGCAGTGCCGAGACGCTGGAGAACGAACCAGCGCTGGAACTCCATGCCGAACTCTACCTGATATTCATGCTGCAGGGCGAGTGTGATGTTGTTGTACTGTGCAGGATAGCCTGCCTCGCCATAGCGTGGGAGACCTGCGCGGTCGCGCACCTCGTTGAGGTATTTAGCATCGCCTGTTGCCTCGGTGAGCATCAGCAATACGTCGGCATAGCGCAGCACGATGAAGTTGTTGCGTGCAAGCTCGCGCAGCTTGTCAACCTTTGCCTCAGAATCCTTCCACTTCACGCAGTAGCGTGTAGGAACGAACTCACCCTTAGATGTGTGGTAACCGTCGGCTATCGTTGCATCGCGGCGTGGGTCGCCAGCCTCGAATGCGTTCCAGAGGTCGTCTGTCACCTGGTTCTCACCAGCTCCCCATGCCGTTACGATACGGTTGTCGAGCGGTGTGAACATTGCCCAGTACTGGCTGTATGGCTGGCTTGAAGAAGAAGTCTCGGCAAACTGGATTTCGAAGATAGACTCTTTGCAGTTCTTGTTTGATATGCCCCAGAGCTTCGAGTAGTCGCTCTCGAGTGAGAACTTGCCGTATTCCTTGAGCAGCCATGTCTTTGCCTCTTCCTTGTTGCCCATTGTGAGGTATACCTTACCGAGCAATACGTTTGCTGCATCGCTTGTGGCGGCTCCCTTGAAGCGCTCGGCTGATTTAGCCGGAAGCACTGCCGAAGCATCCTTCAGGTCCTGGATGATCTGTGCATATACCTGGTCTTTAGGAGCACGGGCATAGGTGTATGCCTCTGCTGTGGTGACAGGCTTGATGATCAATGGTACATCGCCCCAGGCGCGGACCATATCGAAATAGTAGAACGCACGCATGAACTTTGCCTCGCCCACGAGCTGCTCAGCTCCGGCCACATTGGCTCCCTTGGAGATAATGGTGTTGAGGCGGAAGATAGCCTTGTAGTATGTCTCCCACCATTCCTCAACGAGGGTGTTTGTGGTTACGAGGTTGCTGTGCTTGTCAAGGGCGTCGTAGTCGGCTGAGTTTCCTGCCGTATTGGTGTTATACGCATTGTCCGACATCAGTTCGCCGTAGAACGAAGGCAGTCCCTCCGGATCCCATATATCATAAAGGGTGGAATATGCACCGACCATTGCCGACTCCATGTCCTTCTTTGTCTTGTAGAAGGTACCCTCGTTGGCATCAGAAGGCGGTGTCAGATCGAGGAAATCGCTACATCCAGTAGTGGTGAATGCAAGAGCGGCCACTAAAAAATATGATAATTTTTTCATTGTCTTCAGTTTTTTAAAAATTACTCTTGATGTTACGTTTTAGAAACCAATATTTACACCGAATGTGCATGTGAACGGATTAGGATATGCTCCATAGTCGTAACCTACACGATAACCAGTCTGGAAGGTTGAACCTTCTGGGTCATAGTTTGAGTAGTCAGAGAATACATGTACGTTCTCCATGTTTACATAGAGCTTCAGTGAGCTCATGCCGATATGCTTCACCCAGTTTGCAGGGAAGTTGTAGCCCAGGCGGATGTTCTTGATACGTACGAACGAACCGTCTTCTACCCACATTGATGATGAGCTTGACTCGATGGTGTTAGGCGATGTACGTGGTTTCGGAGTCATTCCGTCGCCTGGCTCAGCGTCGCTTACCCAGAAGTTGCTGCGGTTTGCATAGAGGTTACGTGCTCCGTTGTAGAAGCCGAGGAAGCGAGCGTTCTGGTTCATGATCTCGTTGCCGTGTGTACCGGTGAGCATGAATGAGAACTCGAATCCCTTGTATGAGATGTTGTTTGTCAAACCCCATGTGAAGTCCGGCTGGTAGTTTCCGAGGATGGTACGGTCGTCGGCAGTGATCTTGCCGTCGCCGGTCTTGTCCCATACCTTCGGGTCACCAGGCTCTGCACCTGCATACTTTGCCACGTTCGGGTCGTTGATTTCAGCAGTGCTGTATACGCCGGTCACCTTGTATCCGTAGTAGTTTCCTACAGGCTGGCCCACCTCTGTGCGTGAGATTGCGGAGTTGGTGTTAACCTCGATAGGTGCGTTGTTGTTGCCGAGCTTCAACACCTTGTTGCGGTTTGCAGAGATATTGAAGTCTGTTGTCCACATGAAGTCCTTGTTGCGGATGTTCACCGAACCGATGTTAAGTTCGAAACCGAGGTTTCTTACCGAACCGATGTTCATCTGAGACTCTGTGAAACCTGTCAGTACAGGTACCGGAACCTTCAGAAGCATGTCGGTAGTCTTAGAGTAGTAGTAGTCGAAACCGATGTTCAGACGGCTGCCGAAGAGGTTGGCGTCGAATCCTAAGTCATACTGTCCTGTCTTTTCCCACTTCAGGTCTCTTGAAGGCATAGTGTTCGTGTAGAGACCGTTGGTGAGTTTGCCGTTAACGGCATAAGATGCATAGTTCAGGAGGGCGATTGAAGCGTAGTCGGAAATCTGGTTGTTACCTGTCACACCGTAGCTTGCACGGATCTTCAGGTTGTCGAGCCAGCCGCGTGTAGACTTCATGAAATTTTCCTCAGAGATACGCCATGCAGCGGAAACTGAAGGGAAGTAACCCCAACGGTTGTCCTCACCGAAGCGTGAGCAACCGTCTGCACGGATAGAAGCGCTTGCCAGATATTTGCCCTTATAAGCGTATGTTGCACGGGCGAGGTAAGAAATCAGCGCCCACTCAGACTTGAGTGTAGAACCCTTCTGCGATGTACTTGCATTGAGGGTGTGTACGAGGTCGTTAGGGAATCCTGTACCGGTCATCGTAGAGAACGAAGTAACCTGGTCCTGCATTGTGTATCCCACGAGAGCTGTAACGTTGTGGTCCTCGTTGAATGTCTTGTTGTAGTTCAGGGTGTTCTCCCAAACCCAGTTGTCAACGCGGCGTGTAGCGAAGGTTCCTGTAGCGGCAACCCAACCGGAGTAGCCCCAGTTCTGACCTTCGTTCCAGTAGTATTCAAAGTGTGAGTCAGAGGTGTTGAGACCTGCTGTTGTCTTGAATGTCAGTCCGTCGATGATCTTGTATTCACCGAATACAGAACCGAGGAAGTTGTCTGCCTTGTTCTTCTTTGAAGCTTCCTTGGTGAGAGAATACGGATGCCAGAGCTGGAAGCCGTATTTCACGAATGTGTTCCAGATTGAAGATGGGTCCTTGAATCCCAGTGAACCAGTCTCCACATATAGCGGGAAGATAGGGTCGCTCTGGCAGGCAAGGCTGACCACGTCTGATTTTCCTGCCAGTCCCTGTGGTGAGTCTGATGAACGGGTGAAGTTCACCTTCATGCCGATAGAGAGGCGGTTGTTGATCTTGTGGTTGAGGTTGGTGCGGGCAGAAAGGCGGTTGTAGTCGTTTGTGATTACCACTCCCTTCTGGTTCAGATAGCCGAGAGAAACCATGAACTGTGTCTTCTCTGTACCACCCGATACAGAACCCTGCACGTTGTGGCTGATACCTGTGCGATAAAGCACGTCCTGCCAGTCTGTTCCGTTGCCGATGCGGTTGATCCATTCCTGGTCGGAGAACTCCGAAGGCACGATGTGCTTGGCCGGCTGCGGAGTGAAGTTAGGGTTCTTGGCGTAGTCTGTGGCATACTGGTTCTCGCGGGCTGCAGTCTCATAGCGCATCCACTGCTTTGCGTCCATCATGTCAATCTTGCGGTTCACGCGTGAGAAGCCGAGCTCATAGGATACGTCAACCTTTGTCTTGCCGGCCTTACCCTGCTTTGTGGTGATGAGCACAACACCGTTTGCACCACGCGAACCGTAGATGGCTGCTGATGCGGCGTCCTTCAACACCTCGATAGACTCGATGTCGTTAGGGTTGATGTTGTTCAGAGGGTTGTGGTTGGAATACTGCAGGCTACCGCCGTTTGCACCGCTGCCCGAGTCTGTGTCATCCTCCAATGGCACACCGTCGATAACGTAGAGCGGAGTGGTTCCGGCATTGATAGAGGTCGCACCACGCACCTTCACTGTAGGTGCCATACCAGGAGCTCCCTGAGACTGGGTGATCTGCACACCGGACACCTGACCAGCCATAGACTGCAGGGCGTTTCCGAAGGAACGGTCCTTCAGCTTGTCTGCGCCGATTGCGCTGACAGCGCCGGTGAGGTCGCGCTTCTTCACCGTACCGTAACCTACTGCCACCACTTCGTCGAGCATCTCAGAATCCTCGTCGAGCTTGATCACCATCGGTTTGTCGGATGACTTGAAGGTCTTTGACTTGAAGCCTACGTAAGTCACTTCGATTGTCTTTCCGGCATCTGCCGTAAAGGAGAAATTACCGTCAATGTCAGTGATGACGCCCGTAGATGAGCCTTTCACCACCACACTTGCTCCGATAATCGGCTGACCGTTGGAGTCAACCACTTTACCGGTTACTTTCTGCTGCGCACTTGCGAATGCGGAGATTCCAAGGAAACAGCAGAACAACAACAATTTCGTCAGAAATTCGCTCCCCCAGATATGGGAGAATTTGCTTCTTTGATTTTTCATTGAACAATAGTTGTTAGGTTGTTATTAGATATGTAAATTAAGTAATTGCTACACCTTTATATATACGTGCACCGTTTTTTTATATTTAGATGCCATGCTCGCCAAAAAACATCGTATGCTTGTTTTCACATAGTCTGTAAGATTCCGGTCCGCATGCCATGACGTTCCAACAGCTTAATAGTTTGATTTGTTGGCAAATTTACATATTTTATTTAATTTGCGCAAACGTTTTCATGGACAGCCCGACAATGCGGTTTGTGGCTTTTTCCGTATAACGCATTAATTATTAGAAAGATACACGGTTTATTAAGATTGACACATATCAATTATTATAGGTTTTTTGTCATTTAACAAAGGTTTTAATATAAGGCGATATGTTAAAGAAAAGTATTTTTTGTCCGTTTTATTTTATCTTCAACCAAAGTATCTACACCCTGAAGTGTTCTTGTCGGGAATTGAAGTTTTGCAATCTTCCCCTATATTATATAAAGGTGAAGCAGGTTCTGCGTATTTGTGAAAACATCTGTGTCCTTTTACCTTTATGTTAATAACATGCGCCACAAAGACATGGAAAAATGATATAGGCTCAAAGACCAGAACAAAAAAAAACTTTTTTCTTTTTCTACCCTCACACCCTCACAATTCGCTTGGAACCCCTGTGTTTATCGGGGTTTCAGTGGTGAGGGTAAGTGTGAGGGTAAACTTTCTACCCTCACACTTACCTTCACACCCTCATGGATAAGCCTTGCACCATAATTCGTCCTGTGAGCCTGCGGCTACAGGACGAAGGTCAAAAAAACGCTCACGGATTATCAGATGCAACGGAGTCTTTGACACGGATTTTTTTTTGACCTTTTGCTTTTTTGATGCAAAGGGATTCTAAACGGATTTGCAAGCGTAACCGCTTGCGGCTGCCGAGATAGAGATTATCCAACATTTTATCCTTGATAAAGCAAGTGCCGCACACTTGCAAGATTCGTCAGATTCGTACGATTAGTGTTCGAAAAAAACATTCGCGTATATATTCAAGTTGAACACTAATCTCCCGAATCACACTCATTTAATATGCAGACAGAATCAAAGAAAAATCCGTCTAAAATCCCCCTTGTCCTGCTAAGGTACAATCATAATCAAAAGAAAAAAAAAACGAATCCGTGTAAAAGACTCCGTAGTGGAACATCTGATAATCCGTGAGCGTTTTTTGATTTATGCTCTGTAGCCGCAGGCTCACAGAGCGCATTGCTGTAAAAATTCTTTTTTATTAATGAAAAAGAATATCTACCCACACACACTACATGTTATAGGAACAAAAGAGGAGTGATTAGCGGTCACCACATAAGTCTATTTTTGCCATAGTGGTTCATTTTCCCAACCAACAGGAAAACCAAGGGCAGCCTTATCTACTTCTGGAAACTTAGCAAAAAGTCTGTTCATCTTATCAAGCATATCGTTGTTTGGAGATATGATGTCAAGGAAGTATTTGATGATGCACATATCAAAGTACACTTTCAAAGGGTCCGTTTGTAAGGCAATCCAAGGGCGTGCCATTCTGATAGGCATGGTAGCACGAATGGAGAATACCTTATTCCATACACGTGCATGATGACAACATGAGTTTCTTGTTACAGTGATAATGGT
>OLSD01000801.1_pt1 | contig 29259 bp, 25 predicted proteins | sample 1672211 | NCBI WGS metagenome assembly OLSD01 (sample SAMEA3136659, study PRJEB25190) | human gut metagenome | reverse complement strand
AGTCCGCAGATGTGCGTCTTGCTCAGTATGAAACAGGAGCAAGAACTCCAAAAGCAGACTTGACCGCATCTCTGGCAAATGCCTTAGATGTCTCTCCGCAGGCGTTGGCTGTGCCGGATATAGACTCCTATATTGGACTGATGCACACGCTATTCACCTTGGAGGATAGATACGGCCTGCAAATCGATGAGGCAGATGGGGAAGTCTGCTTAAGGGTCGATGTTCGCAAAAACAAGGATGCTACTGAACTGCACAAAATGCTCTGTTCTTGGCGTCAAGCTGCCGCTATGCTCAAAGCAGGCGAGATCACACAGGAAGAATACGACCGTTGGCGTTACCGCTATCCTGAGTTTGATACCACGATGCGTTGGGCGAAAGTTCCTTCTCAGGCGCTTAGTGATATGCTTCTGGAAGGTTTGAATGACGCAAACAATTGAGTCCCCGGAGGTGAGGTACTTTGGATTATCCTGTTGATGTCCAAAAAGTTGTTTCGATGATTATTCAAGATTTGCGTCAATTTAATCACGGAGCAATTATTGATGTTATTAAAAAAGCGGAGTACTCCCTGGACTTCGTTGACCACGACAATTGGAACGGCGGAATTGACTATTTCAAGCTAAGATTTCATCTGAAATATGCAGATTTTTCAAAAATCCTTCCTGTACAGAAAAAGTATGAGGAGGTTTTGAACAACTCGCTGAACTCCTTTTACAAAGATGAACAGTTTGTAATAACTGGCATTGAGCTGGTTGCAAAAATTGACCAGTATGTTGATTGGGCTGCCGTTGCTCCTCAACACAACAAGGAAAGCATTCTTTGTTTGATAGAAGAAGAAAAAGAAACCCTAATCAAAGCTGGTACAGGCGTTATTCAAATTAGAGACAAGAACGAGAATGAGGGCTATAAACGACGTCATCAGTATCTGATCTTGCTTCTTAAACAGCTTGGTCTTGAGCCGGTACACCGATATAATGATCTGTGGGACTGGTACAACGATTACAAGCAAAGGGATCTGGATACATACCAAAGTAGAAGGATGTTTATTCGTGACATATATGCCCCTCTGATTGATACGTTAGAAAACTCCGAGGAAAATACTACACCCCTGCTACATTACGAGCCGACTGGCTGGGATTTAGTAGATGATGGGGTTAATCGGATGAAGGATGTCTTGATTTCAGCGGAAAAGACCCTCGACTATCAATCTGTTGGAATGTACGGAAGGGAACTGTTGATTACTTTGGCACAGGCAGTTTTTGATAAAGCAAAACACCCTTCTACTGATGGGACAGATATTGGAGCAGCGGATTCAAAGCGTATGTTGGATGCTTACATCCATTACTGTATGCATAAGAAAAGCAAAGAGCGTGAAGTTAAATTTGCAAAAGCCGCAGTTGATTTCTCGAACGAGTTGACGCACAATCGAACTGCAACCGCTATGGATGCTGAGTTATGCTACAACGCAGTTTTATCTACTGTTCATATCATCCGTACCCTTAACAAATACAACAACTAAAACAAAAAGAGCTAACTGACTTAATCAAAATCAGTTAGCTCTTTATTGTTGAATAATGAAGTTTTGTTGCCATTTCGTTGCCACGAATGGCTCAAATCCTTAAAAAGTCCGGTGATGACTGGACTTTTTAGACCAGTGGGATTATTCCCACTCGTTGCAGGGACTTGCATATTAAACAATTTTGTTTAGAAGATATTGCACCTGCTATTCTGATTATTTTGATTACCCATATTGTCTTAGCTGTACGATGGATGCTTATCAAAATCTTATCAGCGGTGATAAATCACCACTGGAGGGCCAACACAGTTGTTTCGGGTAGTTAAAATACATTATAGCATATCAAACGTTGGTTTTCAACCTAACAATCACAAAGCCTTAAACGGTATTTTTGCTTTCGCCGCATACTTTTCGGCATAGCAACCGATTGGAGCATGGATTGTAAGTTTAGGACAATCGTTGAACACCCCGTCCTGAATGTTTGTAATTGTTGCTGGCAGAGTTACTTGCTCCAACGCAGTGCAGTGTTCAAACAGCTCCATGGGCAGTTCTTCTACACCTTCGGGAATAGTAATTTTCTTTAATGCAGAACAACGCTTAAATGCAGCCCATCCAAAGCTACGAATGGTGTCAGGAAGTTTAATTTCCGTTATAGATGTACATCCATAGAATACTCTTCGTCCAAACGCAACTACACCTTCAGGAATGCTAATTGAAGTCAGTTTTTCACAACTTTCAAACGCATCGTCTTGAATCTCATAAACAACTTTAGGCAACTGTACTTGTGTCAAGTTTTTTGCACTATGCAAAATAGCGTTAGGGACATATTTCATATTGGCAGGAAATCTTACGCTCACCAGTTGGTCGCATTTGCCACTCCAAGAGTTTGCGAAAAGGTGATCTCCAAGTACGGTAATGCTGTCTGGCAAAGAGATCTCTTTCAAAGAACTGCAACCTTGAAATACGCCAGAACCAATTTCTTCTAATCCCTCAGGAAGAAGCATCGTCGCTAAAGCAGCACAACCTTGGAATGCGTAATTTCCAATTTTTTTCAAGGAGTTAGGCAATTGAATGGTAACAAGATTTTTGAAGCCATAAAACACTTTGTCTCCAATTTCTTTCAAGCCGTCTGGAAGGATCACTGTTGTAACATGATTCATTTCCATAACTTCCGATTGGAATACATTTCCTGCAATAGTATGGATGCCCTTTGGCAACTCGATTATCGGGTTAGAACGCAATACTTCTCCGTATTTGTAATTATTGCCCATCCCGCATAGAACTCCGTTGATGATTAGCCATCCATCACAATTCTCTTCCACTTTCGAACCCGAGAAAGGAGTTGCCCCGAATTCAGTTACACTTACAGGAACATCAATTTCTTCTATACCACACCAAGAAAAAGCGCAAGTTCCAATCCGTTTAACCGTGTCAGGAATTATAACCTTACGCAGTGAATAGCAAGAAATTGCATAGTCGCCAATCTGCTCTACTCCATACGGGATAACAGCTTCGGGGCCATTTCCAAGGTAGGATATCAGCATATTGTTGACGATCAACCAATCACCCTGATTTTTGATCCACGGCGAGTTTCGGAACAATCCAGAACCGAATTTTTTCATCGTACTTGAGAAGGTAACATTTTTCAAACGCTTACAATTATTAAAGCAATCCGCTTCAATTCCAATAACACCCTCAGAGAAAACCAATGTTTCCAGTTTGTTATTATCACTAAAACTACTCTGGCGAATCATCACGGGCAGTCCGTCAATAATACCAGGAACAACAATTGTGGAAAACTTTCTCTTAATGCCATTGATAATATACACGCCTTCCGTAGGGTGAGCATATCCTTCGAAGATCTTTTCGCACTCCTCAGAGGTCGAGGGAATTACAGCAAAATCGGGTTCGGCGATAGCCTGTGGGCCTACTTTCTTCCAAAACTGTTGCTTTGTAATTAGTTGGATTGGCTTTCCCTTTTCAATGAGCTCCTTTGCTTTCTTCATCTTGGTGGTTTCCTTCTTGTATGCAGGGTTATAAACAAGATAATTTGTTTTCTGTACGGTACTGCTTTTGACCTCGCCACCGTAATTATCAATCAAGTCAATAATTTCATCTTCGTCATCTTCATCCAAACCGGTCAGAACAAAAATCTTATTCTGAATCCAATCTGTCCCCTCCGGAGCAATGTCATCTTCCTGAGATGCGGCTTCAAGCTTAAATTCTGTAACCTTGCCGGTAGCTTCAACAGCTACACTTAATGCCTCATCATCCATGACGATATCCCAGATTGCATCATAGGCAAGATCTTGAAGTTCCTCGATTTCGCCATTGAACATACGCTCATTAAAGCTTTCGTCATAAGAATCTCCGTCCTCGGAAGGCCACTTTACCAACTTCCCTTGCTTACCTTCATAAATCAGCTGCTGAAAGAAACCAAAACCATCTTCTCCACAAGCTTCTCTTAGTTCGATGCTACCTTGGGTTTCGGAGTCTATTTGGGACTGGTTCTCGTGAAGCATATCAACCAGTTCTCGGACAGCATCTTCCTCATCAGGATCCATTTCATACCCAAACTCATCAAGATAGTTTTCCAACAAAGCACAGAGGCTTTCAGCGAAACTCTGTGTCAGAATAGCGCCAACGGTTCCTTCACACCAGCACATTTCGAGTTTGGAAAGCAAATCATCCAAACTATGGTCAGCCAGATATTCCTGTATGGTGGGATTGTCAATGTGAATCGTCACAAAGCTGCTACTACTGGAATTAGTGACAAAATCTGTTCTGATTTTCATATCTGTTACTCCTTTACATATCGTTTTTCGCTGTCGCAGAATACAATTTCCGGCATGAGAGGACAGCCACCCATGCAAAGTTCTTTCTTTTCACAACCAGGACAGGCGGTACGCATTTTGTTGCGGAATTGTTCAAAAGGGGCGCTGTTCCATGCTTCGACTACGCTCATTTCCCGAAGAGACACTTCATAGCGTTTCTCTTGATCAAAGCTGCACGGTACCATGATCATATCAGCACCGATATAGCAACTGTAGCGTCCGCCCTCGCAAGTATCCAGAGACTCTGGCAAGATAGATTTGCAGAATTGGATAGCACCGGGAACATTGCAACTGTCCATACCAACCTTGAAGGGATGATGCCTGTCTACCTGCGCAAAAAACTCAGCAACTCTGGGGTCATCGAAAGATAACATGTTGGCTTTTGTGCCTTGACCTGCAGGTTTATGCAGAAGGAAAATCACAGCATTGATGCCTTTAGGAAAGTCGTTGCGCTTTAGCCGGTCAATTGCTTCGTCAATGCTGTTTTTTCCTAATACGTAGTGGATGTTGGTTTTAACTCCGGCATCCAAAAGCATTTGAATCGCATTCAGTGTGTACTCACTTCGATACCAGCTTACCGCAACTGCACCGCAGTACTGTTTACATAGTTTTGCATTTTCCGGAGTCATCCCATAGCCTGATGTGGTGAAATTGGGAACCAGAACATTATCTCGACAAATCTTGAGGATTTCCTCAAAATACTCGTGTTGATCTGGATCACCCCGACCGCCCAGAGCGAATTGATTACATTTGCCTTTTGACTGTTCTGCAATCCAACGGAAATCATCAACAGACATATTGGGTTGCTCCACAAGCAAGCCGCTTTGATAGCAACCGATTCCAGCTTTTGCACAAAGGCCCGTCTTACCGTGGATACAGTGACCCATAATACCTACGTCTATCAAGTGGGGATAGGATGCCATAAACGGATCAACACCAGTATCTTTGCCATGCTCATCCAAAATACCGGTACGAACATAAGCTCCTGTTTCTGTATCAAAAGCGGATTTGAAATGATATTGCTTGTCGTTAATTATGTAGCGCAAAGTGTATTACCTCTTTCCGAAGAAATGTTGCGGTAAGCTATTGTAGAGAATTACTTATAGTCTTTTTTTGTGCCGCAAGAGGTACACTTCATTCCGAATAAAACTTTCTTGAATGTTCCTCCGCAGTACTGGCAAAGTCCATTCTGGCGACGATCGGCACGACGACGCTCCTCTTCTTTACGAAGGCGCTCTTGTTCTTCCCGTTCTTTTCTGATGCGTTCAGCTTCTGCTTCCCGAGCATCCATCATCTTATGGAAGTCATTAAATAGTCGGAAATTCTTACCAAAGCATTCTTCGTCTGTAATAGGGGAGAATGTTGAATCACATTTAACAAACACTCTGCCATCTTCTGTTAGCACCGCAAATTGACCGTCACAGGAAACTGCCACAACCTTTTTTATGTTGTGTTTGCTGATAAACCGTTCAAGCTCTTTTTGCTTGTCATTCTTTCCGGGCTCAACCACAAGCGTTCCATCTGCAAGGATTGCAATCGGTCGACTGCTAAACATATCAATTTTAACAATACCACTATGCTTATTGATTTCAGTAGGGCTCATAACATAGGAGTACTGCGTGCCTGCACTGGTGCACTTGCCATCTTTATGAAGGACCACGCCACATGCCAAATATCCGAATGCAGCATCCTGAGCGTTGGTTTTACCATCCAAATAGTAATCTTCTTCGCATCTTCCATAATAGTTTCTTTGAATGGCAACAATGCTTCCATCGGATTTAATACCCAAAACATTTCCTTGACCAGCACGAATGGCTACGATATTTCTCCATGCGGTAACATCTGGCTTGGTAGAGAAATGAGCGCCATTGCTACCTTCCGTTGTAGCAACGACAGTACCATCGTGCCGCAAGCCGAAAATACACTCATTGGAGATGGCGATTTCTTTAATGTTTCTCCAGGATGTACATTGATTTTGCCGATGATAAGTGGATCCTGTGTACAGAACGGTGCCCTGCGCAGTAAGGCCAACGGTTCCGTTGGTGTCGCAAGCAACCGCAATGACATTACGCCAGCCGGAAACATTACACTGGCCGTTGTCATTTTTGCCGGTAGCAATTACAGTTCCATCCGGTTTCAATGCGACCACATGATAAAGGCTGCTTGCAATCATTCCGGATGCTGCAATATATCTGCCACGCATCTTATTGGCTGCGTCCTGGAGTTCTTTTGCTTTTTGTCTAGCAATTCTTTCGGCTTCTGCTTTTTCGGCAGCTTCTTTCTCTTTGCGAAGTTTCTCAGCCTTTTTGCGCTCCTCTTCTAAGCGCGCTTTCTCCTCAGCTTCTTTGCGCTTGCGCGCCTCTTCGGCTACTCGTTCTGCCTCTTCTCTATCCAATCGTTCCGCTCGCTCTTCAGGAGTTTCGGGCTTCTTGGCTGTGATCAGAAGATTTAAATGGACATCTGCATTTCTGGCGCGCGCACCGCGCTTAGATTTAGGAATACAGCTCTTAACCTTTACAACAAGTTTGATTCTATCAAGCTTCAGCAAGGCAAGAAGTGCCGCAGAATTCCATTTGGAGAGAAGGCCGACTGTTCCACCGTTATAGAACAGTTCAATTACCTCATCACCATTCTTATCTTTGGTAATCTTGTGGGTAAGCTCAGCTCCCGCTGTGATTCTTTCGCAGCGGTCAGCTCTGCCTTCGTACTGCGTGCCTTCCAGAACAACATCGGTTTCGGGATCACGATATGTTTCAATGATTTGATCTAAGGTTTTTTCCTGATAGGATAGACCTTTGATTGCAAGTTCGTTGCCTTGATCGGCCGCTTGGTATGCCCACATATAGCCCTTAACTTCGTTACGCTCATAACCGGAGCCATTTAGATAACAAACGGCCAGATTCCACTGAGAAGGCGCATGCCCTAATTTTGCAGCCTTTTCATATGTTATAGCTGCTTTTGTTTTTGCTACGGTTGTTCCTCTTCCGTGCTCATAGCACAAAGCCAGGCAATACAAACCATCTAAATCACCTTGGTCGGCTGCTTTTTTTGCCCATTTGAATGCTTCTTCGTAGTCACTCTGGGTTCCGAACTGCTCGAGCGATCCACCGAGTTGGGTGTAAAGCTTTGCAACTTCTGCCTGAGCTGCAGAATCTCCGCTTTCGGCTTTTTTCAGTTTTTCAGCAGCACCATCGTAAAGTTCGGCAGCGTTGGGAGCGTCATCATCGCCATTTTCCGCAGATTTCTTCATCCATTCAGCAGCTTTGCTGAAGTCTCGCTTTACGCCACATCCCTTTGCATAATACAGACCAAGATTGAATTGGCCAGTAGCATTTCCAGTATTTGCGAGTTTTTTCCACCAATAAGCAGATTTTTCAAAATCCTGCTTAACATCATCTCCGTTCAAATACATTTGAGCGAGGTTCTCCATGATGTCAGGGTCACCATTTTCAGCAGCTTCGATTTTTTCCTCCAAAGACATACCAGACATCATCGCATCACTCATCATTTCATCCATGTATGGGCGCATCATTACCGCATCCTCGAGATCTTGGCCAAACAGACCGCCAAACATCATGCACGGCAAATCCGGACGATTGTGACCTCTGACGATCTTCGTCTTGATCCCAGACTCGTCCTCTACTTCGTCGCTGTCCTTAGTTACCATTACGCCGGAACTTCTGTTGTCAAGTTCCTTTAGTTTCTGAAGCAAGCCTCGTTCATCAAGCAATTTTCTGATTTCGTAGACACCACAGGCAAATAATAAAAGCTTGTCACCTTTCTGCACATCTTCCAAAGTGGCAGAAATTTTTCCGTCAACAAATGCGTACTCAGCTTCCGAAATAGGCTTACTAACACTCTTTCGTTCATCACGAATATATCGTGCCACACGCACCTTTTCTTTGGTACATGTGATAATGTGCATCATTGGCGCTTGGGTATCATCAATTGTTACTTCATAATCAGCATCGGAATTGTCAATGAAGAATAGTTTTTCGGCATTTTCATCTGCTTCTTTTATTTTCCGGGCCTTAAGAACGGCGTAGAACAGGACATCACCCATTGTTCCGAAGATATTAAGTGAGCGATCAACACCATCACCAATATTGTTTCCATAAATTAGCGAGGAAGTCACAGTTCCATCTGCGTGCTTGACAACCTGCTGAATACTGCCATTACCGCTTCGCATCATCTTCATAAATTCTTCCATGGAGATTTCTTTTGTTTCGCCAGTTTCCGGATTGGTCATTGTAGGCATAATCAAAACTCCTTTCGCTTATTCCATTTCGTTAGCAGCTTTCATCTTTTCGATAATAGCAATTGCTCTTTCATCGCCTTCTTCGGCTTTCTGAGCAATTCGAGGGAAACCTTCGGGAGACAGATTCATTACACCATTACCGGGACGAGGTGCATCAGGAAGAATTCCTTCGTCAGCCAACTCGTTTTCATATTCTTCTGCTTCTTCAAAAGCTTCCAATGCTGCCATGAAACCATCGGGAAGATCAGAACCATCCTCATCATCGTCAAAATCGTCTTCATCGGTGCCAGGATAGTCTTCTCCCCAATGTTCATCATTCTCGCCGATCATTTTGAACATTGCGGTCTTTCTTTCCAGTTCGGGATCATCAATAACCTCAAGGGCTTTCTCGTACCATTCAACAGCAGTCTTCATATTGCCCATTACGCCGTTTCCAAACTGATAACAACGACCAACATCTGCCATTGCAAGTCCATAGCCCTGCTGGGCAGACTGCATACAGAGTTCGAAAGCTTTCTTGTTATTCTTCTCAAGATAATCTCCACGGAAAAGGTAGCAGGCGAGACTATGCTGAGAGGGAGCATGACCAAGGTCGGCACCGCGCTCATACAGTTCCACAGCAATATCTATATTTTTTGCAACGCCTCTGCCGTGTTCATAGCAAAGAGCAAGCGCCCAAATGCCATCTCCATTGTTTTGCTCAGCAGATTTTTGAGCCAATTCAAAAGCCTGCGTATAATCGTCCTCTGTGGTTCCTGCCTGCTCAAGAGAACCGGCAAGAGCCATCAAAACACCTGCCAGATCAGCCTGCGCTTGAGCATCGCCACTATCAATCTTTTTGATTGCTTCTGCAGCCTTGGTGTACTTTTCAAGTAGAGCAGGGGCATCTTCGTCACCATTGTTCGCAGCACGTTGCATCCAATATGCAGCTTTTTCGAAATCACGCTCAACGCCATGACCTTTTGCATAATGCAGTGCCAAATTGAACTGTGCGTCTGAATGATCAAGTGCAGCGAGCTTGGTGAACCAATAAACTGCTTTTTCCGGATCAGCCTCTACTTCGTCATCGCCGTTTAAGTAGAGATTCGCAAGCTGCTCCATCATTTCTTCGTCGCCATCTTCTGCCAACTCGATTTTTTCTTCCAGCGGCAGCATCTCGCCCATCCAGCTATCCATAATTTCGTTCTGATAAGGACGCATCATTTGAACTCCGCCAAACAAGGTGGTGCAAGCCATATCGGGACGAGCCTTTCCGGAAACCTTGTTGAACAAAAGTTCATCCCCGTCGAGTTTGACAAGGAAGCCTTCGGATTCAGTGTCAATATTGGAGAGTTCCGTTACGAGCTCTTTTTTCTCCGCAAATATACTTATGCCTTCAACCACCTTGAGGAAAATACCTAAAATTTGTCCTGCGTCTCCAATTCTTCCTGTATTCGCAGTAACCTTTAACTGCTTCCCATCTGCTTGGGGTTCTTTGTACAGTCTGACGCCTAGGTCAGGATTCTCAAGGAAGGCACCCATTTCACTTCGAACATATAACTTAAACTCAATAGCTCCTTCAACAGAAGCGATCACACAATGAAATGGTTGTTCAATAATATCAAAACTAAAATTCGGTCCTACAAAAAAAGATAAGTTTCCATTGCTATCCTGTGCCATGGCACTAACATATTCATCAGGAATGTAAAAGTGTGTATTTTGCAAGTATTTTGATTCGTTCATCTTTTTTCTCCTTTTATGCTTTATTTGTTTCTAATTGATATGTTCAACTACTTATTGATTTAATTTTTCTTGAAGAAGGTCTAGATTTTCTCGTGTGAAATTATTAGGATCAAGACCGCATTTGTGGCAGTGATAATCAAAAGTGCTTCGGTCAATTTCAGTGAGACCGGTGGTGAGTAGTGACTCTGCCACACGGTCAATATGCTCGTCACGGATGCCGTTATGACCGGCTTCGTCTATCATTGCCAACGGCCAAGGTTCAAACAAAAATACCGACCTCCTAAATAAGCCCGGCCCTTGAAGCCTCATTCAATACCTGTTCCGGAGTCCATTTCTTGATCTCACCAAGCATTGTGTACATAGCAGGGCAGAAATGAGCTCCAGTACCATAGTAATCATACAACTGACTACGAGCGTATTTGACCGTTTCCCAATACTCTTGGCGTTGTCTACGCTCTTCCTCCCATTCGGGATTTGGCTCACGAGTTTTTGACTCATAAGAGTTCTTGAAACTTGGGGCAAAATCTTCGGCATCTGCTTTAGGATTGTAAGTCAGATCACTTCTGTCGATCTTCAAGTGATGAGAAACGGCAGATTCTTTTACAAAGCACGATACGGGCTGAGCCGATAATTCGTATGTCATGTACAAATTTTGTTTAGCTCGAGTAACCGCAACATAGAACAGTTTCCGCTCATCCTCCAGGTCACTTTGATACTTATCTTTGTTTTCCTCAAACACGCCTCCAAGCACATGATAATACTTTTTGCCGCCCATATTGGAAACAGGGAACTCTCGCTTTGTGAGTTCCGGAAGAAATACCGTGTTGAACTCTAACCCCTTGGATTTGTGAACCGTCATAATCTGAACGGCATCGGCATTGGGGTCTTTCGGTTTGAAACTATGGTATTTGTATTCATCAGCGGCTTGTGTGCCAAGGAACTTAAGGACACCGGTAATTCGAGCTGACAATTGCCAATCACCGTATATTTCGTCGTAGTCATCCAGTATTTTTGCAATGCCATCCAAGTCCATTCGACGAATCTCTGCATCTTCGGCAGCATCATCTATAAATGCGGTTTTTTCACAGAAGCCACGAATGATTTCGCTTAGTGGTAGATTGCCGCCTCTTGCACAGCTTCTCAAATACTTAAAGCCCACATTAAAAGCTGTTCCTTCGATGATGTCTTGCCAACACTCGTAAAGCTTTGCTTTGTCAATGTCAGACAAGATCTGCAGAGTAACCACGAAACGGTTAAAATAGTTGCCTGCAAAAAAATGTTCCGCACTGTCTGTTTCGAAGGGGATATCGGCTCGATCAAGAGCGGAGGATGCCGGTGCGATTGCTTTTCCTTTGCGGACGAGAATCGCCATTTCTTTATATGGAATCCCCGATTTGTGCAGTTCGATAATTTGCTCAGCAATACTATCGAACTGTTCCTTTTTATCAGAGTATCTCTTTGCTTCAATAGTTGCTTGTAATTCCGTTGCTCCGGACACCATTTTCTTTGCGATGCGGCGATCATTGTGCCCTATGACACAATCCGCGACATCTACAATACCCGGTGCGCAGCGGAAATTTTTCTCCAAACGGACTTGATGCACATCAGCATATCTCTCCGAAAAGGAAATCATGTTATTTGCGTTGCTTCCTCGGAACTGATAGATTGTTTGATCGTCATCACCAACAACGCAAATATTTGCACCGGCTTCTGCGATGCGAAGAATGAGTTTTTCCTGCAGATCGTTTACATCCTGGTACTCATCCACAACCAAGTATTTAATGCGAGATAAGTAATCTTTAACTTCGGGATTGAAGCCAATCTGACGAAGGGTTTCAAAGATCATCAACGCAAAATCAATATAGTTGTGGCTGTATAGACAACCGATGTATTTATTAAGCACTTCTCGCTGTTCTTGTGTCCATGTGTCGGCATTGTCATAATCATCGATCATCTTGTCGATACACTGCAGAAACAAGTTCACATTGCGAGGATAGGGTTCCAGATTCACGTCGCTCATACCACATTCGTTGCAGTATCGTGCGACAAACAGATGGCTTTTTACAGAATCGAGAACCTTATACTCTCGGAATTGTTCAGTATATTTATTGAGCAAGTGATTGCAAAAACCATGAATTGTTCCAACATACATATGATCTATGTTGGTGGAGGTATTGGCGCCCAAAGCTTTTACAATGCGCTTTTTCATGGACTCTGCGGCTTTCTCCGTAAAGGTAAAAGCCACAATATTTTCAGGCCTGATAGATGGTTTGCTTCGTAAGATATTTGCTATTCTGCGAGTAATAACTTCGGTCTTGCCGGAACCGGCACAGGCTATGATTTGCAGATTGCGGTCAATTTCAGAAATTGCTTCTTGCTGTTCGTGGGTTAAGCTTACTTTGTCTGCCATATTACTCACCATAATTTTTCAAAGCATCATAAAGTTGCTTGTTTATCTGGGCCTTTTCAAGTGCGCTTTTTCCTTCCGCAATAGAAAAGTGTGCGAGCAGGTATTCCCGGGTATTATTTGCAAGATCAAACTCTGAGGAAGTATCAGCGGCTAAGTCAAGCAGATCATAAAACTCATTCTTGATCTCGCGCATTCCGGCATATCTGGCTGCACGGGAGATCAGTTTCGCCTGATTGCCAAGTGCTCCGGTAGTGATCAGCACATCATCGCCCACAAACTCAAAAAACCTTGACATTACTTGATCGACATCTTCTGCGCTTTCAATGACGGAAAGTTCAACGCCCGCTTTCTTTGCGGCATCTTTTCTATCCGCAATGCCATCCCATGGACGGATCAACTGCTGGAATTCTTCTGTGATTTCACCATCCCGAACCTTCACAGCTGCAATCTGATAGATCCCTTTTGCGGCAGATAAGCTAAACGTATCAGCACACCAAAATGCACAATAATCAGTCAAATCATCTTCAAAGCACTCGTTGATAGGTGCGAACTCGCTTTCCTTAATCTTCTCAGGTCTATTCTCAATACGCGGATACTTAATACCTTTCTCGTCATAGAACATAGCAACCGCTCGCCTGCGCTCCTCGGTAGCAGGCCAGTAAGGCTTTTTTGTGCGGTATCTGTTCGTGTCCTCTTTCTGCTTTTTAAGTCTGGAAATCATATTTTCGGGAGAGTAGAACAGGAATACTCTTCGTTTCTCATCGTTACAGAGTTCCAGTCCTTTATTTGTTACAGAATCAGCCAGCTCGTACTCGCCGATCATAGCGAAATATTTGGCAGCAACAGCATATAGTTCGCAGCAGAGACCGTCAGTTTCCGCAATAAGCTCACACCACTTTTTAGGCTTGATGAAATCGTTGGGGATGTAGCTATCAATCAAATCATAAAGCACATTCTGTGTGCGGATATTATCCAGCTCGTGCGTACTCAAATATGTAATGGCAGCCTCCTCAAAACGAGCATCTCGGCGCATCCTGTAATACTGACAATAGTAAAATTCGGAAAGCTCGAAATCAAACAGATCAAGAATGACCGGGATAATATCTCGCTCTGCGTATTTTTCGGTAAGACCGGATGCAAACTCTGACAGATATGGATTCTCACATGTCTCCGGTTTGTAAAAGCGTATCTCGTTAAAAACTTTCTCTAATACATCGGCTGTTGTACAAGCGTCACAAAGATAATGCTCACATGTGCAGCCACAGTTCAAACATTTCATAGGGCAAACCTCATTTCTCTTGGGTCAAAGATTCGCGAATATCGAATTCAATCCCTTTTTCTTTACAATAATCATCGATCAATTTCATGGTCTTATATGTGGGCTTGGCTCTGCCCATTTCCCATCTGTTAACAGTTGTATATGAAACGCCCAATTCTTGTGCAAATGCAGTCTGACTCATAAAAAGCCTTTGGCGCAGTTTCTTAATCTCTTCCGAAAAAGCCATGTTCTCACCTCTCAGACATTTATATGTTAATTATAGCACCAATATAGCGTCTGTTCAACATCTCTTTAGCAATTTAATCCGAAGTATTTATATTTTTTCATGAACAAAAATGCCGCCAGCAGGATGTTCTCCCACGGGCGGCGTGTGGTCAGCTATCCAAAGGCTTGTATTCGGTTACCGCTTTCAGATAGGTTTCGGGATCGCCGTTCAGTATTAGATCGGCATACGCTACCGGGTCATTGTAGATCAGATAGTCCAGCTCTGATCGCTGATACATATTATCGGCAATCTCGTTCTCCACAGCGATTGTATCAATCGCAATCATACTTCCGTCATCGGATTTCAGTTCCACGCATACGGTATCCATGTTGAACATACAGGACAGGATGTTCATTGTTCTTGCCTCCTTAACCTTTCGGTATTTTTCTTCGCCAGCTCACTTGCAGCCTTGCGGCGTTTCTCGTCATAAGGTGCAGTCAGTTTGAAACCGAAACGCCCCTTTCTGACTTCAAAGGTCAGACAGCCGTTTCCGTCATCGTCGATCAATCGGCACTCAGAGGGATATTTCCCGGCAAACTCGGTGAGCCTCTTTTTGAGTGCGGTATTGTAAGTACAGACCTCAACCATACTGTCCGCTTCGTTAAAATAGACGTTGGTAGTTTTCTGTTTCTTGGAAAGACCTGTTCTCATAAAACCTCCTGTTTTTCACGAATTTTTCTCAGCTCATCACTTGTAAAAGTGGGTTGATTTTTTGATGGAGAGCGCCCAAATGATGCGCTGTACGATTTGAGCGCTCCCATTTGAAAATTTACGATTTTTCCAGTTCTACACGGGAATCAGCGAGCATCGTCTTTTGTGGGTGTTTTTCCTCTGTGTCGGGAGAAATACGACCACAGATTGTTTCGAGAAATTACATCCTCATAGGTGCGAAGTCTGCTGCGAAGGCGGTCATTCTCCTGCTCCAAATCCGCTGTACGGAGCTTGCCACGGACAGACTTGTATTGTGCCAGTTCTGCTTTGACCGCAGACAGCTCCGTTACCAACGATTCGATTTTCGCTTTCAGAGCAGAAATGGTTTTCTTGGCATCCTTCAAGAGCTTTTTCAGCTTGCCTTCCTGTTTCTCCTGCACCACAAACTTCTGCGCCGCTGTGACGAGGTTTTGGAAGTCCTCTTTGTCAACTGCCACCTTAGAAGTCAGCGGCAGGGGCTTTGCTTCGATCTGCTCCACGGCTTGGATGGAAACCTGTTGCTGCTGAACACGCTCGATGCTCTGCTCCAGTTCGGCAAGTTCTTCTTTGCATTTTTCTCGCTTAAATTCCAGAACGCTCAGATGCTCCTTGTGTTCGCCTTTCTGCTCCCACTCAATGCCATGCTCCAACATGATCTCTGCAAGGGCTTCTTTCTCTTTCTGTACCCACAGATCACGCTCGGTCAGAGATCGTCCCTCACCGGTGATGCCTTGATCGGCAAGTGCCTGTTTCAGCGACACACGGGTGGAAAGACCTCGCTTGCTCCCGGTGGTAAAGGGGATGAAGTCGATGTGCAGATGGGGTGTTGCTTCGTCCATGTGGAGGTGGGCAGAGTACACATGAAGCTGGGGATTGCGTTCCAGAAAGCTGCGGTAGAACTTGTCCAGGATAGTCTTTGCAAGCTCTGCGTTCTCTCCTGCGGCTCCCATATCGTCCTTGTTGCCCACTTGAAAAATCACTTCATAGAAAGCTTTTTCCTGTTTGCCGTCACGGATTTTTTCGTAGTAATTTTCGATACAGCGGTCCTTGCGTTTTTGCTTTGCGTTAAATTCAGCGAGAGCAGTATCGAACAGTTGATGGTACGCTTCTTCGATGGGTGTATAGCAGTATTCGATATTCAGATGGGTGCGAGTCGGGTCAACATTTTCTGCAAGGTAGGTACGGCGGTTGTGAGCAACGACACCGTCACCGGACATTGCGCTGATTGTTCGTTTTATAGATATCACCTCCGATTTTGCGGTTGTTTGATTGAAATACCTTTCGCCGCTCGGCGGCGGGTTTTGTTACTTTTGTCAAAAGTAACGCAAAAGCACTTTTGACACTACGCATCAAAAGCGCATTGCGCTCTCCGAGGGGGTATGCGGCTTCTGTGGAAGCCTCTGCCGTCTTTCTCGGCTTGTGTGTGGTACCCACATCCTCAAAATACGGCGTGACCGTCAGCCTTTCCGCAACCGAATTTGCTTCAACGCTGCCGCCCACAGGCAGAGAAGATTTTGAAAATCCTCTCTGCCATCCATCTCCAAATCTGCGGATTTTTCGATGGAGACGGGAGCTACGGTGGGGTCTGTGTCAGCCAACGCTTTGCCTTGTCTGCCATTCACAGGAGCGTGGCACGCTCCTGTTATAGCTCCCAAGGAGAAGTAGTCCAGCGGTAGCTCTGCGGCACTCCACGGCGGTCAAGATATTCCTGCCTTGCCCGTTCCCGCTGTTCCTCGGTGGGAGCTGTCTTGTATTGAGAGTATAGCTGTCGGTTGAGCATGGCGTCCAGCTTTTGCTCCAAGCCTTGCCGGATTTCTTCATCGAAATCGTCCTCGCTGTTCAGATGGTAAAGCACCAGATCGACGAAAAGCTCATAGGGTATCTGTACGTTTTTCATTCGATTCTTTCCCTTCCTTTCCGTGACGGTTGTGACGATTGTGACGGTATTTTTGATACCGCCCCTGCTGTCATTTTAATCGTCACAACCGTCACCAATCGTCACACGGTCTTTCTTGCCAAGCTGATGAAGCTGCCGTTACGGGTGCGCTTCACGGAATACTCAATGCCGTGTTCATTCAGCAAATCTCCTGCTTTGACATTCAGCCTGCGGGTCAGAATATTGGGCTGTATATCCTCTTGTAAGAGCGCTACAAGCTCCGTAGCGCTGCCGTTCCATACCGGGGCGTCCTCGGTAATCACAGCGGCAATCTTGTCTAGTAACGGGTCGGGCGGCTTCTTCCAAAGCTCTGTTTCTGCATGGTCGAGCTGCCATAACAGCTTCTCAGCATCCCTTGTCAGATGGAGCTTTTGGTCGGGCTGATCTCTGCCGACAATTTCAAGGGTGGCGCTCAGATCGGTGCGCTTCTCCTTTTGCAGAAGAAACGCTCCGTCTGCGCAGCCGAGCAATCCCGTTGTGCCGGAGATCATTTCAAACTTGTCCCCGGCCTGCTGCTTGCGTGTGTGATGCACCAAGAGCAGACACACACCGTTCTTGTCGGCAAACTGCTTCATCCTGCCCACAATGTCATAATCGTTGGCGTAGCTGTAAGCGTCGGTGCTGACCTCTCGGATCTTCTGCAGGGTATCAATGATAATCAGTCGAGTGTCGGGATGGTCACGGATAAACTTTTCAAGCTGTTCGTCAAGCCCTGCGCCAAGCTGCTTTGCATATACAGCGAAGTGTAAGCTGTCCGTACCCTCCACGCCGAACATACGGGACATTCGCTCCTGTAATCTCTGGTAATCGTCCTCCAGGGCAAGGTATAAAACCGTGCCTTGGCGGACATCATAATCCCAGAGCTTTTGTCCGGTGCTGATGTGGTAGGCAAGCTGCGCCATGAAGAACGACTGCCAACCTTGGGCGCTCCTGCGAACAGGTAGGTGCCGGAGTAGAGCAGACCGTCTATGACGGGCGGTCTGCTCTGGAATACAGTTTCGTACAGATCATTCATGGATACCGTATGCAGATATGCCGGGTCGTTCATTCTCTGCATCTGACGGTAGATTTCTTCAAGATTTTCCGAAGAATGTTCGTCTGGGTGATTGATTTCCGTATCGGAAGTGGGTATAATATTTGCAGAACTTGTTTGAAATGGCTGCCTTTCATCTGCGCCAACAGATGTTGCAAGGGCAGTCTTTTCTTTTGCATCAATCATTCGCATCCTCTCCTTTCAGTCCCTGCATGGTGATGGCAATGAGGTCGATGGTACTGAGTAGTTCATCGGGTACGCTGTCCCCGGCGGCAATGCGCTCAAGCTCTGCGAGGATCGCTGCCATTTGGGTTTTGAGTGCCTTGTGTACTCTCGGATTGGGCTGTACCACCACTTCACGCCCCATGCACTTGCGGTAGCAATATTCCTGTTTGGGAAGTCCCGACAGGGCTACGGCTCTGTTCAATTCTTCCTGTTCTTCCGGTGATACTCGGAAGCCCACCGTAATGCTGCGAAAACGGTTGTGTTTGTCTACGTTCTTTGCTGACATCAATATCACGCTCCTTTATTAAGATCGTCCAGCTTGCTTGCCATTTCTTTCTGCTTGGAAGGGAACAGGTGAGCATATCGGTAGGTGATCTCAATGCTTTCATGCCCCACTCGGTCGGCAATGGCTACTGCCGAGAAACCCATGTCGATCAGCAAACTGATGTGGCTGTGTCTCAAATCGTGAATTCTGATACGCTTGACCCCTGCGGCTTCTGCCCCTCTGTCCATCTCCCTGTGCAGATAGCTCTTGTTGACCGTGAAGATACGGTCTTTCTTCCTCAGCCCGTATTGCATACCAAAAAACTCCTGCATTTCCACACAGAGGAAATCCGGCATTTGAATGGTTCGGTTACTTTTCTTTGTTTTGGGGGAGGTGATCACATCCTGCCCTTTCAAACGCTGGTAGGTTTTGTTGATCCGCACCGTACCTTTTTCAAAATCGAAATCGGCGGGTGTTAAGGCCAACAGCTCACCTTCACGAATACCCGTCCAGTAAAGCATCTGGAATGCGTAGTAGGAAACAGGCTTGTCCATCATTTCTTCCGCAAACTTCTGATATTCCTCTTTCGTCCAGAACAGCATCTCTTTGCGTTCTTCGCTGCCCATGTTTCCGGCTTTTGCTGCCGGGTTGGAACGGAGGTCATAGAACCTAACAGCATGGTTAAAGATAGCTGAGAGCTGATTGTGGAGCGTTTTGAGGTAGCTTTGGGAATAGGGCTTGTGTTTCTCGTCACGGTAGGCAAGTAGCTCGTTCTGCCACGCAATCACATCCTTGGTGGTGATCTCGTTAATCTTGCGATTGCCGAAGTACGGCAGGATCTTGGTCTGGATGATATGCTCCTTGGTCTGCCAAGTGCTTTCTTTCAGCCTTGCTTTGAGATCGGTCGTATAAATCTCTACAAATGCCTCAAAGCTCATATCCAAGTCTCCTGCGCTCTGCTGCTGGAATTTCTGTTCCCATTCCAACGCTTCACGGCGGGTTGCAAACCCTCGTTTGCATTTCGGCTTGCGCTCGCCTGTCCAATCCGTGTACTGCGTTACCACATACCACGAACCGTTGTCCTTGTTCTTATAAGCCGGCATTTTCTTCACTCCTTTCTGCTCCGTAAAATCTTTCATTGAAATACTGACGGTTTACTCGTCCTGCAACGGTGATATAGCCTTTCGCCTCCAACTCTCGGTTGAGCTTACGCATAATCTTGTATGCGTGGGATTCCGAAATCTCCAACTCCTTTGCAACTTCGTCCACTCTGATGAATTTCTTTTCCATTCAATTCCTCCTTTTAATTTTTGGGTATAATATTACTTATTTCGTGTCGGAATACTTTCTGGCCGCCATCCGATTTGCCCGGGCGGACAGACCTTCAACGATATGCGTTAGTGATTCGCTCTTATATTAAGCATATCTGTTTAAGCCTGCGTCATCATTATACTAAGCAAATTCCGTTATGTCAAGAGGCTTTGAAGAAAATATTAAATATTTTTGCTTAGGTTATCTTGACATGTACTAAACTTTTATGCTATACTAACGGTGACAATCCGAAAGGGAGAGAAAACTATGGCAATCGGTGAAAGAATCCGTTTTATACGCAACCTGCGTGGCATGACGCAGAAGTGGCTCGGTCAAGCTGTGGGGTTTCCCCAAAAGACCGCTGATATTCGTATGGCTCAGTATGAGTCCGGCTCCAGAACACCCAAGGAAGATTTGGTGAACGCTCTTGCGAATGTTCTGGAGGTTTCTCCTTTGGCTTTGCGCATCCCCGACATTGACAGCGATCTTGGCTTTATCCATACGCTTTTTGCTGTCGAGGACATTTATGGTGTCAGAGCGGAAAAACAGGGAGACGAAGTACATATCGTCTTTGATGGCAGCAAGCGCACAATGGACGACTCCGTTTTCAAAATGCTTTCTGCATGGGCTGACCAGTCTGACAAGCTCAGAAAGGGAGAGGTCAGCAAAGACCAGTATGACCGTTGGCGTTATACATTCCCGGCAGAGGACACCACCCAGCTTTGGGCAAAGGTTCCCTCGCAGGAACTCAGCGATATGTTAGTAGATGCCTTTAAGGACAAGCGGAAATAAGCCTATAAACGACAAAAAGCCCGTACTGACATCCCAATCAGTACGGGCTTAAAGTTAATATGGGTATTTTGTGAGTAAAGTGCAATTACTCTTTACTCTCAAGCCACTCGCAATGCAGAATAATCGCATTGGAGGGCATTCTTATCAAAACCTTATCAGAGAGAGTGGGCGAAGTCCGAAAAGCCTTGTAAACACTGGGTTTTTCAGCTTTTTCAAATTATTCCCACTCCACCGTTGCGGGAGGCTTGCTGGTAATATCGTATACGATGCGGTTGATGCCCTTGACCTCGTTGACGATGCGGCCGCTGATCTTGTCGAGCAGCTCGTAGGGGATGCGCGCCCAGTCGGCAGTCATAAAGTCCTCGGTCATCACGGCGCGCAGGGCGAGCACACGGTCGTAGCTGCGGCCATCGCCCATGACGCCAACGGTACGCGTGTCGGTCAGGACGGCGAAGTACTGGTTCATCTTCTTGTTTTCGCCGGCCTTTTCCAGCTCCTCGCGGTAGATCGCGTCGGCAAGGCGCAGCGTGTCGGCCTTCTCCTTGGTGATCTCGCCCATGATGCGAATGGCAAGACCCGGGCCGGGGAACGGCTGGCGGGAGACGAGATACTCGGGCAGCCCCAGCTCGCGGCCGAGCTGACGCACTTCGTCCTTAAAGAGCAGGCGCAGCGGCTCGATGATCTCCTTGAAGTCGACATAATCGGGAAGACCGCCGACGTTGTGGTGGCTCTTGATGACCGCGGCGCTGCCGAGGCCGGACTCGATCACGTCGGGGTAGATCGTGCCCTGAGCGAGAAAGTCGACCGCGCCGATTTTCTTCGACTCTTCCTCGAACACGCGGATGAACTCTTCGCCGATGATCTTGCGCTTGCGCTCGGGATCGGAGATGCCAGCGAGCTTCGAGAGGAAGCGGCTCTCGGCGTTCACGCGGACAAAGTTGATGTCCCACTTATCGAATGCCGACTCGACCTCGTCGCCCTCATTGAGGCGCATGAGACCATGATCGACAAAAACGCAGGTGAGCTGCGGGCCGACGGCCTCGGCGAGCAGCGCCGCCACGACCGACGAATCCACGCCGCCGGAGAGCGCCAGCAGCACGCGGCCGTAGCCAACCTTTTCGCGCACAGCGGCGATGGCGGTGTTCTTGTAGTCGCCCATCGTCCAGTCGCCCTTCGCGCCGCAGACCTCGTAGAGGAAGTTGCGGATCATGTCCTTGCCGTACTCGGTGTGGTTGACTTCGGGGTGATACTGCACGCCGTAGAAGCCGCGCTTTTCATCGCAGATGGCGACGTTGGGGCAGGCATCGGAATGGGCGACGAGGGAGAACCCATCGGGTACCTTTTCCATGTAGTCGCCGTGGCTCATCCACGTCACGCTCTTTTCGGGAAGCCCCTTGAAGAGCTTGCAGGACGTATCGAAGAAGGTCTCAGTCTTGCCGTATTCGCGCGCGGACGCATCGCTCGCGGCAACGACCTTGCCGCCGAGGTGGTGCGCGATGAGCTGGCAGCCATAGCAGATGCCGAGCACGGGCACGCCCGCATCAAAAAGCGCGGGATCGACGTGCGGCGCGTCCTCGAGGTAGACACTGTTCGGGCCGCCGGTGAAGATGAAGCCGATGGGCTTCATTGCAAGAAGATCTGCGAGGGGCGTCGTGTAGGGCTTCACCTCACAGTAAACGCCGCATTCACGCACGCGGCGGGCGATCAGCTGGTTGTACTGACCGCCGAAGTCCAGGACAATGATGGTTTGATGGTTCATGTTGTTTTCTCCTGCCGTATCGTAAACTCAGCGCAATAGCGCAGTTTGGTAAAAACATCATATCATAGCTCTTTTCATTTTTCCACCAATTTGCAAAATAAAAATCGCACAGCCGGACGGCTGTACGATCGAACGGCGCCTTGAGGCGGCAACGGGCCGGAGCTGCACGCGCTCAAAGCAAAAAGGACGCTCTTGATAGAGCGTCCTTTTTGAAACTTACACGGAGAAGAGCAGTTCGCAGAACGTCGGATACGGCCAGTACTTGGAGGCGGTCAGTACTTCCAGCTTGTCGATGATTCTGTGCACATCGTCCATGCGCTTTTCAACTTCGTCGTGGTAGTAGTGCAGCAGCTGCTCGGGGGAAAAGCTTTCCGACACGGTCTCAAGCGCGGTCTTGAGGCCGATGGTCTCTTCCAGAAGCTGCTCATTGAGCGAACCGATGGCGTTGGCAAGCGAGGATTCCACATGGCACGTCAATTCCGGCGCGGCGGTGTGCTTGGCGACGATCGTGTTGCAGAGCGTGGCCTCATATTCGGAGACGGCATTCAGAATGCCGTGCTGCACCATGTCGACGAGCGTACCGGCCTCGATGCGGATGACCTTGCAGTACTTCTCGATGTGGACTTCGTGGCGGGAGAGGATCTCCTCGCGGGAATACACGCCCTGACGGGTGAGCATTTCGATGTTTTTCGGCAGAAGATAGGTCGGCAGCGCCTCGGCCGTGTTGCGCAGGTTGGCAAGGCCGCGCTTTTCCGCTTCGCGGATCCAGGCGTCCTCATAGCCGTTGCCGCTGAAGATGATGCGGCGGTGGGCGGAGAACGTGTCTCGAATGAGTTTGTGGAGCGCAGCGGTAAAGTCGCTTGCGTCTTTGAGCGTTTCGTAGAACTGATCCAGCTCATCGGCCATGATCGCGTTGAGGATCGTGATCGGGCCTGCGATGGACTGCGAGGAGCCGGGCATGCGGAACTCGAACTTGTTGCCCGTGAACGCGAGCGGGGAGGTGCGATTGCGGTCGGTGGTGTCCTGCGGAATGGAGGGCAGCACGTCTACACCGATGCGCAGAGACTTGTGCTCGGGCGCGGTATAGTTGTTGTCGCCGACGATGGCATCGATGATACCCTCAAGATCCGTGCCGAGAAAGACCGAGATGATAGCCGGCGGCGCTTCCTGCGCGCCGAGGCGGTGGTCGTTGCCCGCAAAGGCGACCGAGCAGCGCAGCAGCTCCTGATAGTCGTCCACGCCCTTGAGAAAGGCGGCGAGCAGCAGCAGGAACAGCGCGTTCTGGCTGGGGGTCTTGCCGGGGGAGAAGAGATTTTTGCCCGTATCGGTCGAAAGAGACCAGTTGACGTGCTTGCCCGAGCCGTTCACGCCGGCGAAGGGCTTTTCGTGCAGCAGACAGACAAGGTCATGGCGCTCGGCGACCTTTTTCATCGTCTCCATGACGAGTTGATTCTGGTCGCTCGCGGTGTTGGCATCGGTGTAGATGGGGGCCATCTCGTGCTGGCCGGGGGCGACCTCGTTGTGCTTGGTCTTGGAGAGCACGCCGAGCTTCCACAGCTCTTCATCGAGCTCTTTCATGTAGGCGGCCACGCGGGGACGGAACGCGCCGAAGTAGTGGTCGTCCAACTCCTGGCCCTTCGGGGGCTTTGCGCCGAACAGGGTGCGGCCGCACAGGCGCAGATCCATGCGCTTTAAGTACAGCTCGCGGTCGATGAGGAAGTATTCCTGCTCCGCACCGATCTGCGGCGTGACCTTTTCGGCGTTGTCGCCGAAAAGCTTCAGCACGCGCACCGTTGCGCGGTTGACCGCGGCGATGGAGCGCAGCAGCGGCGTCTTTTTGTCAAGCGCCTGGCCGCTGTAAGAGCAGAACACCGTGGGGATGCAGAGGCTGCCGTCTTTGATGAAGGCGAAGGCCGTCGGATCCCAGGCGCTGTAACCGCGCGCTTCAAACGTCGCGCGCAGGCCGCCGTTGGGGAAGGAGGAGGCGTCGGGCTCGCCGCGCACCAGCTCCTTGCCGGAGAAATCCATCATAATGCGGCCGCCGCCGGCATTGTTGATGAAGCTGTCATGCTTCTCCGCCGTCACGCCGCTGAGGGGTTGGAACCAGTGCGTGAAATGCGTTGCGCCGTGCTCCAGCGCCCAGGTTTTCATCGCGTCGGCAATCTCATTTGCCGCGGAAAGGGGAAGAGGCTGCCCGCTTTTCAGGCAGCCGCGCCAGACTTCCATGGCGCTCTGCGGCACATACTGCTCCATCGTGCGTTCATTGAACACCAGAGAACCGAAAAGCTCAGGAATGCGAATCGCTTCACTCATGATCCAGACCTCCTGTTTCCAATCAATAAAATCATAAGTAATGATACTGCACGGGGGCGAGCAGCGTCAATACCTTGTTTTCCTAACTTTTCCCGCGCTTTACCACGGTGAAATGTGCGGGGTGAACGAAATGACAAAAGCGCGGTAACTTTGCCTTGCACGCCAGATACCGCTGTGCTATAGTTAGCCTGAACCCGCCCATGCTGAAAAAGCAGGGGCGGGTGCTTTGTTTTTCAGCAGACAGAAAAATTTCCCTGCCGCCGAAGCAGCAGAGAAAGGGCCGTGTGCGCCGCAATCGGCGCACACGGCTCCTTTTGCACTTATTTGATGGTCGCACTGTCGTTCAGCACGCTTGTGCTGTAAAGAAACAGCACATCCTGCGCATCAAAATCGACAAATCTTCCAAGCGAGGCGGGCGAGAGATAGCGAATGTCGATCAGCGTGATCTCACGGTAGCCTTCTGCGAGCAGCGGAATGAGGCTTGCGCCGAAGGAATCACGAAAGACAATGAGCTTGCGCTCCGTCTTTGCGTTCGGATTCTCGATGCGCAGCAGCGACTTCGGCCCTGAGAGGAAGATCTCGTACGGGTCGCTGCCGCCTGCCTTGTCGAGCGTGTAGACCGGCAGATATTCGCCGCTTTCATAGTCGTACACGCGGCAGCCTTCGAGCACGCTGTTCGTGAGATATGCAAGCTTGTCAGACTCCATCGGCAGCGCCGACTGCCCGCGGTAAACGCCGTAAAACGGCGTATCAAGCGTCACCTCAGTAAAGTCTTCGGTGAGCGAGACACCCATCGCGTCCGCCAACGCCTGTGCCGTGGGGAGAAGCGCTTCCTGCCGCCAGTGGAGATCGGTGCGGTAGTAGGATCCAAGCGAGAGCGTGTCCGTCAGATCGACGAACTGCGCAAAATCGACCTTTTCCCGCATCAGGGCAAGGAATCTGTCATAATCCATCGCCGGATAGCCGTTTTCGGCGGCGAGAAAGCAATTCTTGTCGGGAATAACGGAGAGATAGATGTTTGCCCCCGTGTCCTTGAGGTATGTTTCGTACACGTAGCGGAAGCGGTCGGCCGCATGGTCGAGGGAATCTTCACGGATCGTGTCGTCGAGCTTGGCGGCGTATCCGCCGGCCATGTAGATGCCGTTGTTGTCCTTTTCACTGAAAAGATAGCGGACGGACAGCGCCTTGAGCGTGCGGAAGGCGTCGCGCAGCGGGAACTGATCGAGCGTGTAGCTTTCAAAGTTCGACTGGAAGCGACCGGAGAGCACCTCCTGCGCGCTGAAAAGCGGAAACTGCTTGAGCGGCCGGCGCTCGCTTTCCGACACGGCGTCATCGCTTTTGAAAATGCCCCACAGTGAGAGCGTCAGCACCAGAAGCGCGGCGGCGCCGAGAGTGAGGAGGTCTTTTACTTGTTTGCTCATACGATCTCCTCCTTAAAAGCGGAAGTAGAGGAACGGATTGAACGATCCGTCCACTAAGAAAGCCGTGCCGATCAAAAGCGGGAGCAGCACGCAGAGCGGCTCGAGTACATCGAGAGCGAGTGCCACGCCCTTTTTCTCGCGCAGCAGTGCTACAGCCTTTTTCGGCAGCGGCGTTGCGCAGAGCATACCGAGCACGAGCAGCGGCGCATAGCTCTTGAGATAATAGACCGCCTGCGCGCTCACGAGTGGCAGATCTCCTGCGCCGAGCATCGCGCCGATGCGCGAAAATGCCTGCGCAGCGGTGCTTGCGTCGAAGAGCACGAAGCCGAGCGTGACGAAAAAGAGCGTATAGACGTGGCCGAAGATGCGGTGCTTTTCCAGTATCGGCAGCAGTATGAGCTTTTCGAGAAGCAGCAGGATCGCAAACCACAGTCCCCAGAGGACGAACGTCCACGCGGCGCCGTGCCACAGACCTGTTGCGAGCCAGACGATGAAAATGTTCAGCAGCTGGCGCGCCCTGCCTCTCCGGCTGCCGCCGAGGGGGATATAGAGGTAGTCGCGGAACCACGAGCCGAGCGAGATGTGCCACCGGCGCCAGAACTCGGTAATGCTGGTCGAAACGTAAGGGTAGTTGAAATTCTCCGAAAAGCGGAAGCCTAAGATGCGGCCAAGGCCGATGGCCATGTCGCTGTAACCGGAAAAGTCAAAGTAGACCTGAAGCAAAAACGCGAGCGCATAGAGCCAGACGAAAAGAACGCTTTCCTGCTGTGTCTGCTGATAGGCGCTTGCGAGCGCGCCGAACTGGTTGGCAAGCAGGATCTTTTTGCAAAAGCCGATCGTGAAGCGGCGTACGCCTTCCGCCGCGGCGGAAACGCTGTGCGAGCGCTCCCTGAGCTGCAAAGCAACGTCGCTGTAACGCACGATCGGACCTGCGATGAGCTGGGGGAAGAGCGAAACATAGGCGGCAAGGTCAATGAAGTTTCGCTGTGCCGCCGTGTCGCCGCGATAAACGTCGATGACATAGCTGAGCACCTGGAAGGTGTAGAAGCTGATGCCGATGGGAAGGCCCAGCTTCAAAAGCGGCAGGGAAAGTCCCGTGGCGGCATTGACGCTGGCAAGGAAGAAATCTGCATACTTGAAATAGCCGAGCAGCCCAAGGCTCACAAGGATCGAGAGCGTCAGAAAGACCTTCGACGCCCTTTGCCCGCGGTGCTTTTCAATCAGCAGGCCGAAGAGATACCCCTGCGCGATGGAGACGAGCATCAAAACGACATATTTCGGCTCGCCCCAGGCGTAGAAGAAAAGACTTACGAGCAGCAGCGCCGCGTTTTTCAGCCTGCGCGGCACCAGAAAGTAGAGCAGCAGCGCCGCAGGCAGAAAATAAAAGAGAAAGGGAACGCTGGAAAAGAGCATGGACGCCTCCTGCCTTTCAAAAAATCAAATCAGACGATGGGCTCGTCGCAGACGACGGAAGCGCCGGAGAACGCGGCGGTGACCTTTTCGCTGAACTCATCGACCAGCTCCTCCGCGCCGAAGCAGGAGACAACATAGTCGCCGAGCGTAAGGACAACGAGCTTGTCGGGGAAGCCGCACATCCACTGGCGGTTCATGATATTGTCCTTGAGGTCGGAAACAACCGTGTCGACGTCAGAAGAGTTCGTGACGTGGAAAGCGCCGGCGGTGAAGGTGTTGGCGTTCATCATGTGGCTGAGGGACGCGGCGTCGGTCAGCTTGTCCGCGTCGGCGGCGGGGAAGCCGAGCATGGAGTCGAGCGTGTCGCCGTCCTCCATGCCGAAGCGGCCGGGAGCGTCCTCGGTCATGTTTGCCTCATCATAGTCGCCGCCGACAACGGCAAACTTATCGTCGTCGGCATAGCTCGACCAGACGGTATTCAGCAGGGCAAGCGCGTCGGCGGGCTGAGAATCGTCGCCGTTGGCGTTGCCGTCGTTCTTGCTGCCGCAGGCCGAAAGGGAAAGGGTCATGGCTGCGGTGAGCAGCAGCGTGAGAAACTTTTTCATGGGAATTTACCTCCAAAATAATATTGTATGTGTTGTTTGGTTGCTTCAGGGCCGCTCGGCGACCCAGTAGCCGTTGGCGCTGTCGCAGCGCAGCACGGCGGCGGCTTTTCCGTCAAGATAGAGGGTGTAGACCGCGCTCTCGTCGGGGGGATCGACCGTCCAGAGCAGTATTTCTCCGGCGGAAACGGTGCGGGCGGAAAGCGCGCGCGGAGAAGAATCGGCGGTGGAATCCAGAATCCCTTCCGAAACGGAGACTTCCAGCGGCGCATCTGTCCGGCTCTCAAACGAGAGGGACAGGCACAGCGTCTGCACATCTGTGCTGCGGCCGTCGAGTGCCATTGGCATTGGCTGATCGATGGGGACGGGATCTGCGGAAAGCGCCGTGCCGTCGATGTAAATATCCGTTTCCGGCGTGCGGTGCATCACAAGCGCTGCCGTGGCAATGAGCACAAGGCAGGCCGCCGCGGCCAGCATGCGCGGGAACAGATAGGTTTTGTGCGGCTTTGCGCGGTATTGGCAGGCTGAGGCGATGAGATCGTCGTCCAGCTCGCTCATGGCGCGCGCCATTCCTTCATGCTTCACAGTATCCCTCCTTGATCAGATGCTCCCTGAGTTTTCTGCGCGTGCGCAGAAGTGTGGTTTTGATCCGGCTCTCGCCGCAGCGAAAGCGCGCGGACAGCTCCTCGATCGACTCGCAGTAAAAATAGCGAAGAACGAACATGCTGCGCACCTCCTCGCTCTGTGTGCGAAGAAACGCGCTGATGCTCGCGCCAAGCTCTGCTGCGGCAGTCTCGCTCTCCGGGTCGGGCAGCGAAACGGCGCAGTCGTCCAGCTCGTCGAGCGAGAGGGCAAAGGCGTCGCCCTGGCGCTTCTGCGCGCTTTTTGCCTTATAGCGGTTGAGCGCCAGATTGCGCGCGATCCTGCCGAGAAAGGCGGAGAGGATCGCCGGACGCTGCGGCGGAATGGCCTCCCAGGCGTGCAGGTAGGTGTCGTTCACGTTTTCCTCACTGTCGGCGCGGTCAGATAAAATGTTTTGCGAAATTTTCATGCAATAGGTTTCGTATTTTGCGGCGGTCTCAGCGATGGCCTGCTCGTTCCGCTGCCAGTAAAGCTCGACGATCTGTTTATCGTCCATGCCTGCGCTCCTTTCTGTCTATCAAGTGCCATCATGGCGTAAAGACAACTTTTTTGCTCCCTGCGTTACAGGAAAAAGCA
>OLSD01000798.1_pt1 | contig 29333 bp, 19 predicted proteins | sample 1672211 | NCBI WGS metagenome assembly OLSD01 (sample SAMEA3136659, study PRJEB25190) | human gut metagenome | reverse complement strand
CGTTGTTGATTGTATCTTATTTTTACTTCTTCTCGGAAATAATGTTTTGAATACGACCGTGCACCTAATTATATAAGGTGTCGGACACAACCGAATAGCTGAAACCCGTCTCTCCGGTATTTGAATCGCTGATTTACTGTTTCGTCTTTAACCTGTCATTCGGAATCTTGACGAGAGGCTCGGTTCCTTGTTACCTTGCTTCTCTAATGCATTTGCATTTGTCAAAATCTTCCTTTTCGCAAATATTTCAATGATCTCTCACCGCTCACTCGCGGCCGTTTCAGTCTTGCTTTCAGACCCATTTTGTTTTTGAGCCAAAAGCGGTGCAAAGTTACGACCATTTTTTGAACTGTGCAAATTTTCAAGCATTTTTTTGAAAACTTTTTTCAGCGGTCGGCTCCGTCGGAGCGTCGGCCAGGGTCGTTTTCCCTTTTGCGGTTGCAAAGGTACTGCTATTTGCCGAACTGACAAAATCTTTCACAGGAAAAATTCAAACAAATTTTCGCAGATTTTCACACACCACTGGCACACAACCACTTACACCAAAAAAAAATTTTCGCACGCCAAAACCGCCTCAAAAAAGCAATGTGCGAGCCGTCCCACGACCCACACATTATATTATATAGAAAACGAATTTTTGATAAAAATTTCAGTCCTGCTACAATTCCACAACAAATCTGCACAGCACCACGAAAAAAAGTTAGAAAAGCGACATTTGTCGGCTATCTGGTTTTTTTCTTTCCGGCACAGGTTCGGGCTCAGGTTCTGGTGGCTGGGGCTTTTTATTCGACGGTGGCGATGGCACAAGCCAGTCGATATCGTCGAGAAAATCATCGATTCCCTCACCAAAATCGGAAGTGGCAGCCTCGGCAGGAGCGTTTTCGGCCTCGGCAGGCTCTGGCGCAGCCTCGGTTTTTGCCTCCATCGGCGCTTCATCATCAGCCAAGGGCAATTCCTCAACTGGAGTTTTCTCCGCTTCCTCCACCTCTGCCACAACATCATCGGCAGGAGCAAAGTCATCATCGGCAGAAACAGGGGCTGAGTCTTCCGCCTTTTCCATTTCCACCGAAGGTTCCTCAGCCACAGGAGGCTCTAAATCTTCTATCAACTGCTCCTCTTCGGGCTGTTCCTCGGCTTGGAGAATCAGTTCGTTAGCCAAGTCGTTGAGCGACTGCTGCTGCGACGAAAGGGTGTCGATGGTTTGCTCAAGCACACTGTTGGCCTGGTGCAACTGGGCGTTTTCCGCCTTCAATGCCGTCATTTCCTTCTCCAGAGCCGACATATCCTTTTCAAGTTGCGCCATTTTCTCCGCCTCAACCTGCGCCGCCTCTGAATCTTTCAGTTTTTGCAGCAAACTTGCGATTTCCGCATCTTTTTCCTCCACAGAAGTGGCAAGCGATGCTTTATTTTGGTTCAATTCCTCGATTTGCTTCTTGGCGAGTTCGCTTTCTTCACGAATTTCCTCGTGTACGAGTTTCGCTCCCTCGTATTCTTTGCGCAGGAGTTCGTAGTCTTTAGCTGTGTTCTGACTTTCCAACGCCAACGAATCACGCTCCTTGGTGAGCGCGGCAACCACATCTTCCGATTTGCCCAAAGCCTCGATGCGCTCGGCGAGGTTTCTCTCCGACTCCTTGAGTTTTGCCTTCAAATGGTCGATTTGGTTGGCAACATTCACATCGCGGCGGTTGTGACGCTCCACCGTGTCGGCCATACGCCGATTGAGGTCAGCCACCTGCTTGGTGAGTTTGGTTTTCTCGTTTTGAGCCAGCAGGAGTTGCTCCTTCGCCTCGTCGGCAGCCTTGTTTGCCTCTGCCACACTCTGCTTGAGGGCTTCCATTTCGTCGATTTTCTTCTGCTTGAAGTCTTCCACATCCTTCAGCATATCCTCCATTTCAGCCATCATCTCCTTTTCTTTGGCAGATGCCGAAGCCGAGGCCTCGTCCTTCATCGACGCTATCAGGGCATCTTTTTCAGCAATGGCATCGGCGTGGGCTTTGGCATCGGCAGCGATTTTCGCCTCTTGCTCAGCGGTTTGCTTCTCCAGCGCCGCCACCTGTTCCTTCAGTTCAGCCAATTCTTTTGCGCCCACGGTGCTGGCAGTTTGCGCCTCGTCCAACTTTTGGCGCAACTCCTCCACCTCTTGCGTCTTGCGAGCCGCCTCGGAGCGAATTTCGTTGAGAAGTGCGTTGGTCACCTCCATTTTCTCCTTGTATTCGGTGGCGATGCTCTCCACCTGCGCCTCCACCGATGAATCGCCAACAGCACCCGACTGCACTTGCGCCACCTTCAACTTGTTTTGAAGCGCTTTCTTCTCCACCTCAAGGTGCTCAATGTCGCCTTCAAGCGAAGCGACACGCTCGGTGAGGGTATTGTAACGAGTTTGGAGCGCACGGCGCTGGTTCTCGCTGTCTTTCAGGCGTTCGCGCAAAGGCGAATCGTTGGCGATTGCTGTGGCATGCATCTTGCCCAAGTGCGCCGACAGCACCGAGGCGATGTCGTCGATCAGTGCGCTGGGCACCTTGGCGGAGCCAGCCGAAGCCGCCTCGCTAACAGCCTGCTGCACCTTTTCCTGCGCCGCCTGCCGCTGCGCCTTTTTCACAGCCTCGTGCTTACTGCGCGGCACGATGCCCTCCTCCACCTCTGCGATGGCAGAAGGCGAAGGCTGCGCCTGCTTGCGTGCAGGTTCCACACGCTCCACGGCAGGTTCGGCGTCGTGGCGTTCGGCTGGCGATGTATCGTTTCGAAACGGATTGACATAGGGTGAGCGAGCCGCACGACCATCAATTCCATCGAGTTCATCGTCGTGTTCGTCCCCATTGTCGGAGAATCCGAACGCTCGCTTAATACCATTAAAAAATCCCATATTTATATCTTATCAAGTATTATTATCAAGTTGTTTGCCGTGTGGCTTCATCACCACTCCGCGCCCTTTCATACCATTAATCGCCACTTGCAGAGGCGAATCGAAGCGCACAATGCGCACAAACTCGCTCTCATACACCGCTGGCATGGCTGCCAGGTAGTCGAAATCGACCATACCGGCATCACGCTTCATTCCCACCGTGAAATAGCCCACTCCAAACGAAGTGAGATTCTGGAAGAAATGCGTGCCTTGGCTTGGCTCGATGGTATTGCCAGGAGCAGCCACCTCCACAATGAGGCGCGCCGACGAAATTTGAGGCCACTTCACGGGAATGCCCAAAGCAGTGTCGGACGAACCCCATCGGCCCATACCCACAAGTATGTAGCCCTCTCCTGAATCTGTAAAGTTACGATTTATTTTTGCAATTTCCTCGGCTATCAGCACATTATTTGCCATAGAAAATTTTTCGGGCTTCACCATCACCACATGTTGCACCCCGTCCATCATTCCGTGGCCGAGCGCATTGTTGCTGCTGATGAGCAGTTGGTCGGGCGAAGCGTTGAGCACATGCTCGTCGAGCATTTCACGGCGATCGACCATGGGGCGAATCTGGAGCCAGTAGAGCGTACCTTTGTCGCCCTCGCGTATTTCCTTGGTGGTACCAAGCACACCGGCAAACTCAATTTCCACCGGTCGGCCCATTTCCTGCTGACCTTTGGTGAGCATGAAGTCGAGCGACTGCGCCAAGGGGAACACATCGTGGCGAAGCACATTGGCAAAGGTCACCACCTTGCGCCCTCCACCCTCATCGGAATCCACAATGCGCTCATTCTGATAGTCGTAGGTCGATACCAAATATTTCAAAAAGCCCTGTTTGCCTGCGTCGTCCACATTCAGGCGCGCGATGTCGAAGCCCTCGTCAATCGAAAACTCTCCCTCTCCGGCTGTGGTGGAAAGGGCGTAGAAATAGCGCTGCGTGTCGCGCAAGGCGAGGTCGAGCGTGGAGGTTTGAAGCACATGCGCAGGGTGGCGAGGCGAGAACCGCAGCGACATGCCACCGTCAACGATATACTTGCCCAAGCCCACCGCCACTTCGGCTATGCCGTCGGCTGGCAGCTCGTCGCCCACAGGATAGTAGTTGAGCGAACGCCCCACGCCCGAAAGCGAAGGATAGAAGTAGTCGCCATGCTGCACACCCACAGCCTCCTGAATAATCACCGCCATCTTTTCCTGGTCAATCACGTTGCTCGTTGCCACCATATACGCCTTGCTGTCGGCGAAAAACACCGAGGCATACACGCCCTTCACCGCATCGGAGAGTTGACGGATGGTAAGGTCGCGGTCGGTGAAATGCGGCACCATATAGGTGGAATACACGCCAGCAAACGGCTGATAATGACTATCTTCGAGCAAACTGGAACTGCGCACAGCCAGCGGTCCATCAAACACATCGTAGAGCGAATAGAGGTCGTTTTGCACCGATTCGGGGAGCTTGGCGCGCAAAAACGCCTGCAAAATCTCGGCATCGGGAATATTCGACAGCGCCGTGGGATACAGTCCGTTCATTTCCATAAACTCGTCGAAAATGTCGGTACACAGCACCACAGTGTGGGGAATGCGAATCACCGCACCCTCGAAGTTGTCACACTCCGGATTGTTTTTGATGATGGAGTCGATAAACGCCAAGCCACGGCCCTTGCCGCCGAGCGAGCCCTTGCCGATGCGAGCGAAATTGCTGTAGCGGTCGAAGCGGTCTTTGTGGAACTCTGCCACCACGCCACGGTTTTTCATCTTGCGATACTTCACAATCAAGTCGAAAAACAACTGGCGCACGGCTGGTGCCTCGCTGATGTCGCGGAAGTGGTGCATCTTCACCACCTGCGCTATCGGAAACAGGGCGCGCGAATACAGCCAACGCGAAATGTGGTTATGCCGCGCATGGTAGAGCAGCGAGTCTGCCGGAATCTTGAAAATATTGTCTTGCAGCTCCTTCAGATTATGAATGCGCATAATCTCCTCGCCGGTGGCGGGGTTGATGATTACGAAGTCGCCGAAGCCGAAGTTCTTCATTATGGCGTTGCCCAAGTCCACAGGCAACTTTTTGCTATTTTTGTCGAGGAATGTGCCGTCAAACTCCTGCATATGGGCGGCGTTCTCCACATCGCTCGACTCGATGATGATGGGCAAATTGGCATCTTGGCTCCGCAGGTATCTCGCCAACTTCAAGCCCGCCTGCTTGTCTTTGACACCGTCGCGGGCAAACGACACGTCGCTAATCACGCCCAAAATGTGGTCGCGGTATTTGTCGTAGAGTGCCACCGCCTCACCATAGTTTCGGGCAAGCATCACCTTGGGGCGGCCGCGCATACGCATCATGGTTTCGTGGGCGTTGAGCGCCTCGGTGGAGAAGCGCTGCGACTGCCGCAGAATGAAATTATAGAGCGTGGGGAGTATCGACGAATAGAAGCGCACCGAGTCCTCCACCAGCAGTATCATCTGAATGCCCACCTGCGAAATATCGTTGTCGGCATTCATTTTGTCTTCAATCAGTTTGATGATTGCCACCAGCAAGTCCACGTTGCCCAGCCAACTGAACACATAGTCCACAGCCGAGAAATCCTCGTTCTGCAAGCGGCGCGACACCTCACGCGAAAACGGCGTGAGCACCACAAACGGCACATCGGGGTAAAGTCGCTTGAAGTCTTTCGCCTTCACGAAGGTTTCGCTCACATCCACACCAGGCATTGCGATAATCAGGTCGAACTTCTTCACACTTATGGCGGCAAAAGCCTCATCGTAGTTCGACACTCGCGTCACACGAGGGGGCGACGACAGGTTGAGCGACATGTATTCAAAGAAAATCTGTTCCTCCACGCGCCCATCTTCCTCCATCATAAACGCATCGTAGGTGGAAGCGATGAGCAGCACATTGGTGATATGCTGACGCATCAGGTCGTGAAACGCCGTGTCTTTAAGAAATAGTTGACTTAATAGAGCCTCATTCATGCTTGTGACAATTTAATTATCACAAAAATACAGAAAAACCACGGCACATCAAAATCCCCCACCCCATTCACACAAAAAATCTCCCTCCACCCCCCCTCAACGAACAAAAAATCCTCACACAGATTCAACAAGATTCAACAAGAATAACCGCACGGATTCAACAAAAAAATATTCGTGTGATTCGTGGTTTTTTAAATCAGCCACAAATTAACACAAATTTCCACAAATAATCATCTTGTTGAATCTCGTTGAATCTGTGTGAGCCTAAAAACTCCCACAAAGCGAGATCTGCGTGAGCCTTGACAATATGCGATGATTCATGCCTGCCACAATAAGCGAGGGCACAAATCACATCACAACGTAGGGACATGCCTTCGGCATGTTTCAACACAAGCACCAATGTATCAACGCATTGAAAACAAACCAAAAGAACCGTCCCTTTGGTATGCAAAACGGAACACCAATATTGAAAAATTGCAGAGCCAAGTACAGCAGATGCAGAAACAGCATGATACGCAAATCCACAATCTCAGAGAAATGCACAGGCAGGAACTTGACATGAAAGAAAAAGAACTGTCACGGCTCGCCAGAATCATAGACAAGGCTTTTAGGTGGTTTCCGATGTTCAGGGAAATGCTGCGCATGGAAAAGTTTTGTGCCATGCTGGGATTCTCTAAAGAAATGACTGAAAGTCTTATAGTCAAAAAAGAAGCCCTGAAATGTAGCGGTAAAATCTATTCCGAGCAACACAGGCGGAACTTTGATATAAAGGATGATATTTTAAGGGTGGAAAATGACCCTGACGATGAAAGCAGGCTGAACCTGACAATAAACAGGAAGCCGATTGCCGACTGGTTCAGGGAGCAATGGCACAGGCTTAGATATGGAGCAAGAGTGCCGCAACAGGAAGAAAGAAAAAGTAGAGGATTCAAATTATAATAGAAGCAATTTGATTAGTAATCTAAAAGCACTCCGATAACGATTAGAGTGCTTTTAGATTACTAATCATTAATTATCAAAGCAAGTGCAGTTTAAGATTTTACTGAAGTTTGCATTAATAAAGAATATACTACAGCTGATATATGCGCAACATATTGTGACGCTTGTGATTCATTTCCCTTGAAATCCTTAACAAATACCGCTAAGGTATAACTGATATTATTAGGCAGACATATATAGGCAACATCATTGTGAGCTGCAAGAACACCATTTTCATTAACATAACCTGAACCTGTCTTATGCGCTATAACAACCCCTTCTTTATCAAGAAGTGGAGCTGCTATCCTATCTACACCTGTTTTGCATTCTTTTAACGTATTCTTAATGAAACTTTGTTTCTCATCATCGATAAGACCTTCAGTAAACAAACGATTCATCAACATTGCAGCACCAAGAGGAGATGTATAGTTAGAGTAAGCCTTGTTATGGTCAGCCGACATTTCCTCTTCCGTATAAGCTATCTGAAAACTTGAACGAGGAATGAGTGTGGCTATAAAACTATCTGTTTGAGCGACATTAACCATATCCTTAAACATAAGGTTGCTTGCATTGTTGTCACTCTGAGTAAGAGTATAACGCAGCAAATCTCTCACTGTCAATGATATGACTGGCCCTGAATAATCTTTCAGCATAGGACTCCAAGTCTTTGGGTCAAGTTTATCCCTATTTATATTTACTAAGGTATCAAGTGAAATTCCTTTATTGTCAAAGTCATTACAAAGAGCTAATGCCTGATGAACCTTAAACACACTCATCATAGGATAAACACTCTTATTATTGACCTTAACCGTATCTCTGTTATTAACAATAACCGCCACACCAATTTCGCCAGGACAAGCTGAGACAATTTGAGAAATGCTATCAGTCAAAACATTTGTTAAAGGAGGATTTGCGCTATCTTTTGTCGCTGATTTATGGAACAATGAAAATACCAAGATGAAAATGCAAACTAAAGCTATACACAAAACTACGATTTGTTTTTTTCTGTTTTTTCCCATGTTTATATTATTTATATTTGTTTGACGAGAATATCTTTATTTGCCGACAAAGGTACATAACTTTACGGAAAAATATGTTTCTAAAATATATAAATAGACAGCTGTGGGGAAAAATTAGATAATTAAAAAGGCTAAATGACTGAAAATAATCACTTAGCCTTTTAATCCGTACCCAGACCCGTACTTCGTAATTGCTGCGCCCATCATTCAAGACTGTCAAATCGGGTCTTTCCTGTCAAGCCAATGATGCCTATGCGTATGCCAAACACATGGATTACGGATTTCTCGTTCCGTGAACAAACACTTTATCCGCAACTCTGCTATGTGGTGTATTGGCTTAACTCCATTTCTATGGGCAACACTTTTGTTGCAGATTTCAAGCAGCTTTTATCGAAATACCCATCAGTAAGAACCCGTTTATTAGGCTTTCCTCATAATTGGGAACAAGAGCCTTTGTGGAGATAAAATAATTGCCCTGTTTCTTAAAAAGCACTGGGGCAAACCAGCTCCGTCTTTAATTGTTTCCAATAAATGGATTGTTTCAAGCCCCTATAGAAAGAGAACAAAAATTCCTGTGTGAAAATTAATCTACGACAAGGAGCAAGCAAGGAGCAATATCAAACAAAAATCAATACCTTTGCAGTACATATGAGATAGACCAAAACAAAAGTGGAATATCGGAAACGAATAGCAAGGAAAAGAGAAGAAACGACCCAAGTTGATGTCCTTTTTGAGTTAATAATCAATAAAAGCGTTAAATCTTCACCTTTTAGAATGTGCAATTAAAAATAACAACCATATTTCTGACTTATTATCTATAAAATATTGAGTAATAATCGGTTGTAAATACAACATTATAGTAAACTATCGTAATATTATATCGGAAGAAATTGTCTTCTCTAAAAAATTTTTTTCTGCCATTTTTCACATAATAGCCCCTTATGATTCTAACATCCTTTCCCAATATGAACCTACTTTCTATTATTTTGTCAGATAAGTCTGTTAATGGCAAATTCACCATGCTCCCGAAATGGAAGACTATGGCTGCAGTGTCGGGATAACAAGATATCATTTTGAAAAAGCCTTCTTCATAATTATCATATTTGGCTTTGCTTAATAAGGGGTATTCTATAATCACTTTCTCACTGTAACAATCGATAGTATCAGTTTTTGCGATTATCGCAGTATCATTTTTTATTTGGTCTGAAGCAAATACATAATTCGTCCATGACGCAAGCATAAAAATCAACGTTACGATCATCTTATTTACCAAGTCTGCTTTCATAATTCTGTTGAGCTATATTTGTTACAATTTTTATACGTTTTTCCAACAAGATATTTGTCGGGATTTTTATCGTTTCAAGATCATTCACCATTAATTCTTCATCCCAAACCATCCTCCCCTCTTGTTTATATGTGTGGCTGGCTTTTTCCGTATCCCGAAATATCTCATAAAAGTAAGCATGGCCAAAGGCTTCATGAGCCGTTGTCAGAGCTTGCTGTTTTTCGTTTAATATTTTGCCTACAATAATATAGACTTTGCCGTGCGTGGAAGTCATACCAGTCGAGGCCGTTTTCTCGGTCGAGTTCCTTGGAGCTGTATTTGTAGGGTTGGGTGCCTTCGGTGGTGGTGGCTGCCATTAAGCCACCATAGGGATAGTAGCTGTTAATCTCCACTGGCTGGTTAGCCTGATTGAGCACCACGCGCACATTGCCCTGATAGTCCTTGATGTAAAAATACAGCTCCCCTCCCTGCATATAGCCACAGGAGCACGGCGTGTGTGCCCCAACGGTTTTAATTAGCCGTTTTTTGATGTGGCGATGTGGATTACTGGCTGTCATGACACGAAAGGTTTTTTGGAACACATATAGGCAAAAGTATGTAAAATTATTGAGAAACAGGCCATTTAGCCCACAAATAATTCGTGAAAATTTGTGCTAATTTGTGGTTTGGCTTTAAAACCACAAATTCCACGAATCACACAAATATTTTGTTGTGAGGATTTTCTGACACGAATTAACACAAATTTCCACAAATAATCTTCTCGTTGAATCTCGTTGAATCTGTGTGAGCCTTTGGAAGCAAAGGAGCAGAGCATCCGTGAGATTTTCCACCCACAAAGAAAGCCTGTGAGATCTGTGCGATCTGTGTGAGCCCAAGGAAGCAAGGGGGGGGTAATAAATTTGGAATGGATTCCGAAAATATTATAAGATTTTTGGATTCTATTCCGAATTTCTTATAAGATTTTTGGATTCTTGAGCGAAAACCACTATTTTTGCACATATCATTCTGCGTTTTTCTATTATCTGCACAGGATTCTAATTGCACTATAAAAGCCCTATGATACAGCGAACACTTCAGGAAAAAATAGCCTCGGTATTAAATGGCAAGAAAGCCGTCACCATTATGGGGGCGCGACAAGTGGGAAAATCCACTTTGCTAAAAATGATGTTAAGCGACAGGACTGATGTCATGTGGTTTAACGGCGACGAATATGATGTGAAAGAACTGTTTAGCGACATCACTTCCACACGCCTTCGCAGCATCATTGCTGACCATAGGATTGTGGTGATAGATGAGGCGCAGCGAATTCAAGACATCAGATTGAAAATCAAATTAATCACCGACAACATTCCTGATGTGCAAGTGATTGCCACCGGAAGCAGTTCGTTTGAACTTGCCTCAAAAATCAACGAGCCACTTACGGGCAGAAAACGCGAATACAAAATGTTTCCTCTCACTTTTGGCGAGATGGTGAATCACACCAATTTGCTCGAAGAATTGCGAATGATTCCGCACCGAATGGTGTATGGGTATTACCCAGAAGTGGTGGAGTCGGTGGGAGAAGAACGCGCTGTGCTCAAGGAACTGTCGGAATCGTATCTTTACCGCGACATCCTTTCTTTCGACAAGATTATGAAATCGGAGAAGTTGGTTAAACTTTTGCAAGCGTTGGCTTATCAGATTGGCTCGCAAGTGAGTTTTAATGAAATTGGGCAAACCGTGGGGCTTGACTCAAAAACGGTGGAACGATATATCGACATTCTGGAAAAATCATATATCATTTTCCGATTAAAGTCGTATGCGCGAAATTTAAGAAATGAACTGAAAGCCAGCCGAAAAATATATTTCTGGGATTTGGGAATACGCAATGCAGTGATTGGCAACTATTCACAGGTGGAGAGCCGCATAGATGTGGGCAATTTGTGGGAAAACTTCGTGATTGCCGAACGCTTGAAAAAGAATCACTATGACGGCAGTTATGCCCAATCGTGGTTTTGGCGCACGCAGCAGCAAAAGGAAATTGACTACCTGGAAGAGGCCGACGGAGAAATAAAGGCTTTTGAAATCAAGTGGAACGAGCGTAAAACCCACACTAAATGCCCCGTAATTTTCACAAAAGCCTACCCAAATACCGACTACAAAGTCATCACCCCTAAAAATATCGAATCAATATTGCTATAGATGCGAGAGGGATTGAAATGTTGACGCACCCATAACGTCACCCCAAAAGACACAAATTCGTGGCTCGTTTTAGAACCACGAATTTCACGAATCACACAAATATTTTTTTGTAAAGATTTTTTCTGCCACAAATTTCCACAAATAATCTTCTTGTTGAATCTCGTTGAATCTGTGTGAGCCTTTGGAGAAAATCAGCGGAGAGCATCTGTGAGATTTCCCACCCACAAAGAAAACCGTGAGATCTGTGCGATCTGTGTGAGCCCAAGTCCACTAACAGTGCGAATCGTGTGGTGAATGTGCGATGCTATTTTGCTGCCTTCTTTGTGGCGGTTTTGCGTGTGGTGGCCTTGCGCGTAGTCTTTTTGGCTGCGGCTCGGCGCACCGACGACTTTGAGGCGTTTGCCTCATCAGCCACAATCTCGCGACAGTCGGCAAGGGTGAGTTCCTTGGCATCTTTGCCTTTCGGAATCTTGTAGTTTGCCTTCTTGTAGCAGATGTACGGGCCGAAGCGGCCGTTCAGCACCTGCATATCGGGTTCCTCGTCGAAGGTGGCAATCACGCGTTGCTCTTCGTTTTTGCGATAGTCAACAATCAGTTGCTCGGCTTCCTCAAGGCTAATCGTTTCGGCGGTGAGTCCTTTTGGAATGCTCACAAACTTGCCGGCGTGGCGAACGTACGGACCGAAGCGGCCAATCGATGCCACCACATCTTCGCCCTCAAACTTGCCAAGTGTGCGAGGCAACTCAAAGAGCATCAAAGCCTCTTCGAGGGTGATAGTCTGCATACTCTGGTCGGCATGGAGCGATGCGAAGCGCGGCTTTTCGCCATCTTCGTTGGCATTGCCCAACTGCACGGCAGGGCCAAAGCGAGTGATTTTCACCGACACAGGCTTGCCAGTCTTGGGGTCGTTGCCCAAAATGCGTTCGCCCACCTTGTGCTCCAAGCGCAAACTTGCCACGCTCTCGATATTGGGGTGGAAATCGTCGTAGAAATGAGCAATCGAGTCGGTCCACTGCGTAATGCCTTCAGCCACGTTGTCGAAGTCGTTTTCCACATTAGCGGTGAAGTTGTAGTCGATGATTTTTGGGAAGTATTTGATTAAGAAATCGTTCACCACCATACCCACATCGGTAGGAATGAGTTTGCCCTTTTCCGCACCGGTGAGTTCGGTTTTGGTCTTGGTCGAAATCTTCTTGTTTGACAGCGTCAGCACCTCGCAAGTGCGTGATTCGCCCTTGCTTTCACCCTTCGCCACATAGTTGCGCTGCTGAATGGTGGAAATGGTTGGCGCATAGGTAGATGGACGGCCGATGCCCAATTCCTCCATACGGCGAACGAGCGACGCTTCGGTGTAGCGCACTGGCTGCTGGGTGAAGCGCTGGGTGGCTTCAATCTTTTTAGGAGTCATCTGTGTGCCAGCCACGATAGGTGGAAGCATGTCGGTGCCCTTTTCGCCGGTCTCGTCGTCGGTCGATTCGGTGTACACCTTCAAGAATCCAGGGAAAGTGACCACTTCGCCAGTGGCAGAGAAATGCTCCTCGCGGTTGCTGATTGAAATGTCCACTGTGGTCTTTTCAATCTTCGCGTCAGCCATTTGCGAGGCGATGGTGCGCTTCCAAATCAAGTTGTAGAGTTTCTTCTCTTGCGCTGTGCCCTGAATTTCGTGTTCGGAAACGAAGGTTGGGCGAATTGCCTCGTGCGCTTCCTGTGCACCGCGGCTCTTGGTGGTGTATTGACGGCGCTTGTAGTTGTCGTCGCCATAGTTCTCCTTCACCTCCTTGGCGATAGCGCCGAGGGCGAGGGTGGAAAGGTTCACCGAGTCGGTACGCATGTAGGTGATGCGACCAGCCTCGTAGAGCGACTGCGCCACACGCATGGTCTGCGAAACCGAGAAGCCCAGTTTGCGGGCCGCTTCCTGCTGGAGGGTGGAAGTGGTGAATGGTGGTGCTGGGCACTTGGTGAGCGGACGCAAATTCACATCGCTAACGGCAAACGAGGCATCTTTACACGCCTCAAGGAATGCCATGGCATCGTCGCGGCTATTAAGGCGGCGCGACAGTTCTGCCGACAGCGTGGCATCAGAGCCAAGCGGCTGCATGGCACTCGTCACACGGAAGTATGGCTCACTCTTGAAATCGGCAATCTCTTTCTCGCGGTCGGCAATGAGGCGCACAGCCACACTCTGCACACGGCCAGCCGACAGACCCGGCTTAATCTTGCGCCAAAGCACTGGCGAAAGTTCAAAACCCACAATGCGGTCGAGCACACGGCGCGCCTGCTGGGCGTTCACCAAATTGATGTCGATATTGCGAGGGTGTTCGATAGCCTCAAGAATGGCAGGTTTGGTGATTTCGTGAAACACGATACGGCGCGTGGTTTCGGGCTTCAAGCCAAGCACCTCATACAGGTGCCAAGCGATAGCCTCTCCCTCGCGGTCCTCATCGGATGCGAGCCACACCATCTGTGCCTCTTTCGTTGCTTTTTTCAAATCGGCTACACAGCGCTTCTTGTCTTCAGGGATTTCGTAGATAGGGCGGAAACCGTGTTCCACATCAATACTGAAATCGCTCTTGTGCAAGTCGCGAATATGGCCTTGACTTGCCATCACCTTGTAGTCTTTTCCAAGATATTTTTCGATAGTCTTCGCCTTAGCGGGAGACTCAACAATTACTAAATTCTTTGGCATATTATAACCACTGTTAAATAAATTCAAGCCCAAAATTGCAGGCTCATTCTGAAATTCGGGTGCAAAATTAGGCAAAAAAAGCCAACTTACTATAATAATGTGTGTTTTTTTTATTTTTTTCACCCCCACCACCCCCCTCTTCACCCCACAAAAAAATTCCAATATTGAAAAATCACATGTGCATTTTATCACTTATAAATAAAATTCCAGCAATTTCTGCTCAAATTTTATTTACACTTCACAAATCCAGCAAAATTCACCACACTTTTATTTACACTCCACAAATTCCCCACACCGCAGCATCAACAAGTGGATAGGAAATTTATTTTTTGGGGGGATGTGGAAGAATTGGTTCGTTTGTGGTTAAAAGCGATTGTTTTCGATGAAGGATTCGTAATTCATTTCCGAATCAGCAAAATAGATTTTAAAAATCTCTAAACCATCTGGAGTCTTTTTGTGTAGTTTTTCCACACACACGCTATCAAACCCCAAACGATTAAGGTCATCTATAGTCACAAGTTCACCTTCTTTCTTTTTGAGCACATCACGGAGAAACCACTGTCCTAATGCTAAATTTGGATTCGACATGAGGGCTTTTCCTCCATCTTGGCATATTTTTGCAGATAAATGCTCTCCATTTGGCAATAATAGTGAAAATGGTTCATCTCTTTTCGGGAAAAAATTGGGATAATGATTATGGACATCCTTTGGTATTGGAATATACACTTCTAAAGGATTTCTTCTTCTACCACCTGCGTTAAATTGGTTAAGCCCTGATTTTTCTGCAACATATTTTCCTTTGGCTTTTGTGTATGAGTAAAGTGGCAACATAACAAAGTCTTGCCCTTTTTCCATTTTCTTTGCCGATGATATGCCTTGCTTTTGGTTGTTGAAAAACTTTTCGAGTAGCATAAGTGGCTCTTCAAAGATTTCCACTTCCACATCAAAGTGCACGTGTGGAACTGTGAAACGCTTCATCAGTACACTTTTGCTTTTATTGAAGGTGTACTCGTTTTTTTCGTCATTGAAACGGCATGAAGTGGCAGTGTCAGATTCTAAATGCAAGTGGTCAATATCCACTTCTTCGTATGGCGTATTAAAAACCCTCAAAAGTCCTTCTTTTCTGCCCACAATATGGTATTGAGTCTCACTCACACCGTATTGATTGTTGGCAAATTGCATACGCTCATTGCGAAATTGTGCAATCTTTTTTGCCAAATCCATCTTCGTCAAGCCGTCAAGTTCTTTTTTTAACTTATTGAATTCGGCGATCTTTTCCGTAGATTGGTCGCTTCCATTGAGTATAAATGTTTTTATACCTATGCCCACACTTCCGATTCGTGCATCGTATGCAGTGCAGGAGCGTGCATCGTTAAGGGCTTTGAAGTATCGGCAAAACAAGTTCTCAGTTAGTCTGTAATCCAAGTATGGAGTTTTGCTTTCAGAGAATAGACGACTAAGCTGAGCCATTAACCTCAGCATCTCAAAATACTTGTCGTTTTTAGTCCAGTTCTCTAAGAAAGAGGCTAAATGATGGATATTATGTTCTGGCATACTTTTGTTATTAGAGGTACTACAACAGAATTTCCTGCTTGCTTATATTTTGCTGAATTGGCTATACTTGTAGGGAATTGATATTCTTTTGGGTAGCCTTGGAAATTGATGCACTCTTTAGGCGATAGTTTCCGAATGCCATATTTAGTCAAAATCAAAGGCACATTATGCCCACCTGTACCCATGTTGGCTGTAAGGGTTGGGCATACGTTACTTTTGTTTTCACGCACATATTGCCTTCTCCATTGATAAATGGTGTCCATTGAGACCATATCACGTTTCAATTCTTCATAATGGATGAATTTTGCTCCGTAAAATAGTGCTTTGTCGTTGATTTCCGGGTCTATGCAATCATGAATAGTATGGGTCAATTCCGTTCTTTCAGGGAATGAGAACTGATGATGATTCTTTACTTGGTTTGGGTCAAAGCAAACGATGAAAATTCGCTCGCGATTCTGTGGAACATTTGCATATTCCATCGAGTTCATCACTTTGTGATATACCACATACCCCAGTTCTTCCAATGTGGCTTTGATAACGGCAAATGTTTTGCCATTATCGTGAGTGTAAAGATTCTTTACATTCTCAAGGAAAACAGCCTTAGGGCGCTTTCTTTTTATGATTTCAGCTACATCAAAAAAAAGCGTTCCTCTTGTGTCTTCAAACCCCTTTCTGTAACCAGCAATAGAAAAAGCCTGGCAAGGAAATCCTGCGCACAGCACATCAAATCCGTCTGGAATACAGTTTTTTATGGATTCCTTTGTAATATCACCATATGGGATTTCTCCAAAGTTGTAGAAATAGGTTTTTTGGGCATTTGCGTCCCATTCTGAAGAAAAAACACATTTTCCGCCCAAACTTTGAAGCGCAATTCTGAAACCACCAATACCAGCAAACAAATCGATAAAAGTGAATTTGGGATTTGCTACAGATGGAAATCTGGGGTGTACTATGTCGCTGAACAAACTATACGAGTAGTCAACTGCTGGTTCGCTTACAATATCGTTTCCTTCGTCTGTTGCATTTAAATACTCACTCACTTCCTTAATGATTTCCAATGCTTTTTGTGAGTAACTAAGTTTGTGCGAAATCTTGTGGTTTTGGATAAAATGGGTTAAATATGCCATTTGTTCCGATAGCGTTATCTGATTGCCATCGGAATCTTTAGCCGTTTTGAGGAATGGCGTTTCCTTTATACTTTTGTCTAATATGATGTTGGATATAGTCTTCATTAATTCGCAAATTTACTGATTTCGCACTGAATATCCACGATATTCAGTCATAAACTTTTATAAATTTGATTTTGTCTCTGTTTTTTTGGGGATGGTGGGGGGAATTGGTATATTTGTGGTGTTTTTTTTATTCCAAATCGGTCATTAGGACTGATGGGCGATTTGGGTTTATTGATAAATGTAATTTTTTTGATGATGAAAAGGATTTTGATTGGGCTGCTTTTGGCGGTGGTGTGTGTGAATTTGGCTTGGGCTGATGGTGAGTTGGGGTTGGCTTTGGATGCGCTTAACAATCCGAAGGCGCAGCGTGTGCTGGTGGTGTCGCATCGTGGTGACTGGCGCAACGCTCCCGAAAATTCCATTCCTGCGATGCTGAATTGCGTGGCGATGGGTGTGGATATGGTGGAAATCGACTTGCACATGACGAAAGACGGCCACTTGGTGCTGATGCACGATAAGAAGGTGGACCGCACCACCAACGGAAAGGGTGAAGTTAAGAATCTCACGCTGGCGGAAATCAAGCAGTTGCGTTTGCGCAATGGCATGGGGCGTGTGACCACGGTGCAGGTGCCTACTATGGAGGAGGTGTTTGCCGCTCTTAAGGGCAAGGTGCTGATAAATGTGGATAAGGGTTACGATTATTTCGATGAGGTGTATGCCGCAGCCCGTCGTCTGGACATGGTTGACCAAATCGTGATTAAGGCGAAGGGCAGATTGCAGAAGATACAGAAGGAGAAAGGCGGTGTGATTCAAAAGTCGATATTTATGCCGATTGTTCACCTCGATGTGGACAGTGCGGAGCAGGTGCTTGACGAGTTTTTGGCTATTCGTCCGGTGGCTGTGGAGTGCTGTTTCAAGACGGTTACACCCACTGTGGAGCGATTGCTGAAGAAGATTGACGACGCTGGCGTGAAGGTGTGGATCAACACGCTGTGGCCGTCGCTCAACGGCGGACACGACGACGACCGTGCCGTGATTGATGGCGACCCCGACGGCGCATGGGGCTGGGCATTAAATCACTATGCCCAATTCCTGCAAACCGACCGTCCAGCCTTGCTCATCGAATACCTGAAGCAGCAAGGAAGAAGATGAGGAAGCAGAGGTTAGAAGTTAGAAATTAGAAATTAGATAAATCGAGGTTTCGAAAATTCGAAGATTCGAATGATTCGAGATTTTGAAAATCCGGAAAAAAGAAAACGCCCAGATTTTGGGCGTTTTTCTGTTTGATATGTGGGGAATTTTATTTGTTGCGGGTGATGATGTAGCCGAAGATGGATTTGAAGGCTTCCACAGTGTCGCTTGCAGGGAAGTCGGCGAGCAGAGCCTCGGCTTCTTGCCGCAGGCGCTCCATGGTGCGGAATGCGTAGTCGATGCCCCCAGCATTTTTGGCAAACTCCACCAGTTGGTTGATTTCCTCGTCGTTGAGTTCTTGCTTGTGCGCCAACTTGTTCATTTCCTCGCACTCCGGCAATTCCTTTCTGCCAAGGGCGTAGATGAGCGGCAAGGTGATTTTTCCCTCGCGCAAATCGTTGCCTGTGGGCTTTCCTACTACTGGGTCGTGGAAATAGTCGAAGGTGTCGTCCTTGATTTGGAAGCATTGACCTAAAAGTTCCGCAAAGCGTTTCAACTTCTTGAGTGATTCCTTGTCGGCTCCTGCGGTGATGCCACCCACTTCCACGCAACTGGTGAAAAGCGATGCCGTTTTGCGGCTGATGATGGTCATATACACCTCCTCGGTGATTTCACGGCTACGGGCGTTGTCGATTTGGTCGATTTCTCCCATCGCCAAATCCGCACCCATCGTAGAGAGCGAGTTGAGCACACGAATGTCGCCAGCACGCACAGCGCACGAAAGCGCGCCACTCACGAAAAAGTCGCCCACGAGCACAGCCACGTGGTTGTCCCACACGCTGTTGACCGTAGGCAGCCCACGGCGCGACATGCTTTGGTCAATCACATCGTCGTGAATGAGCGAAGCGTTGTGCAGGAGTTCGATGGCGGCACCGGCGTTGAGCACACGCTCGTTGATACCATTAAAAAGTTTTGCGCTCAGCAGCACCAGCACTGGGCGTATTTGCTTACCCTTAGTGCGAAGATAATCAGTAACTATGTGATTAGTGAGCGCACTTGGACTTTTTAGAGTGTCGGCAATGATTGCGTTGAGCTTCGCCAATTCTGGCTTAATCGTTTCTTGTATTTGGTCGAGTTTTACCATTTGAGTGCAAAAGTACGAATAATTCTGATTATGTGGGGATTTTTGCGGTTAATAGTTGCAAAATTTCTTGGTGTGGTGCAAAAAATGCGGAGCGATTTATGGGCTAAAATTTCAATAATCGGGGAAAAAGGAGTAATTTTATCAAGCCGTAAGTTTTCGGCATTTTGACATTACAACTGGCAATAAACAACGATTTTAATAATGAGCGACAAAAAACGACTTTTCGTTCTCGACGCATACGCGTTGATTTTTAGAGCATATTATGCGCTTATGCGCAATCCACGCTTTTCGAGCGGAGGCATCGACACCTCGGCGGTGTTCGGTTTTGTGAACATTCTGCAAGACCTTTTAAAGCGCGAAACGCCCACCCACATAGCCGTGTGCTTCGACCCAGGCGGAAAGACCTTCCGCCACGAGGAATACGAGCTGTATAAAGCCAACCGCGACGAGACGCCAGAGGGTATCAGGGTGGCGGTGCCGTATATCAAGCGCATACTGGAGGCGTATCGCATTCCGGTGTTTGTGAAAGAGGGCTACGAGGCCGACGATGTGATTGGCTCACTCTCAAAAATCGCCTGCCAACACGGTTTCGAAACCTATATGGTGACGGGTGACAAGGATTTTGGGCAACTGGTGAACGACTGCACGAAAATATACAATCCCGGTAAAAATGAAATCATGGACGTGGAAGAGGTGAAGGAGAAGTATGGTTTGACCGACCCTATTCAGGTGATTGACCTGCTCGGACTGATGGGCGACTCTGCCGACAACATTCCCGGCTGCCCCGGCGTGGGTCCGAAAACGGCGGAAAAACTCATTCAGCAGTTCGGCTCCATTGAAAATCTGTTGAGCCACACCGATGAACTGAAAGGCGCATTGAAGGCGAAGGTGGAAAATAATGCCGAGCAAATCAGGCTGTCGAAGCACCTTGCCACCATCAAGACCGATGTGCCACTCGACTGGGACGAGGATGCACTGAAGCGTGTGCCCGTGGATTTTGTGGCACTGCGCCAGGTGTTCAACGAACTGGAGTTCCGCACGCTCACCAAGCGCATTATCGACCAAGGCGAGGCGAATGTGGGACTTGAAGGCACGGTGCAGCCATTGCCTGAAAGCGGTGTGCAAGGTTCGCTCTTTGGCGATACCGCACCTGTCGCACCCCAAACCACGGCAAAGACTATCAAAAGTTATGACTGCGACTTCCGCTTAATTGCCGACTTCGACGAGGCTGCCGCCTATGTGCAATCGCTGCTCGGCAAGGAGCGCGTGGCGGTGCATATCGTGTCGGTGGGCGACGAGGCGATGAATGCCAATATCCTCGGCTTCGCCATCTGCCCCCAGCCCCATAAGGGCGCATATTTGGCGATGGACGGATTCGGTATGATGATCGACTCGGTGAAGCCGCTCTACGAAAGCGACGTGACCATCTGCTCCAACGATGTGAAGCGCGACATGGTGATGCTCCACGAGAAAGGCGTGAATTTCACCGCTCCATATTTCGACACCTCGGTGGCGCACTATCTGCTTCAGCCAGAGCGCGGACACAGCATTGCGCAGGTGGCGCAGGAGTTGCTCGACTACGAGGTGATTGCCCCCGAATCGTACCTCGGTCCGAAAGGCCGTGGGCAGAAAAAGATATTTGAGGTGAATCCAGAAAGACTCGCCCCGGTGGCGTGTGAGCAAGCCGACATTATCCTCGCCTTGCCCGATGTGGAGAAACGCCTGCTGGAGGAAAACGATATGACGCACTTGCTCACCGACATTGAGTTGCCGCTGGTGAAGGTGCTTGCCAAGATGGAAATGGCAGGCGCGCGCATCGATGTGAAGGCGCTCAACGAATATGGCGAGGTGCTGACCGCCAAGATGGAAAAACTGGAGCAAGAGTGCTTCGAGGCCGCTGGCGTGCATTTCAACACCGCATCGCCTGCACAGGTGGGCGAAGTGCTGTTCGACCGTCTGCACCTTGACGATAAGGCGAAAAAGACCAAAACTGGGCAATACTCCACCACCGAGGAGGTGCTGGTGAAGTTGCGCGACCGTCACCCTCTGGTGGATAAGATTTTGGAACTGCGTGGCATACGCAAGATGCTCTCCACCTATGTGAAGGCATTGCCACAGCTGATCAATCATCGCACAGGGCGCATTCACACCACTTACAACCAAACCGTGACCGCCACAGGCCGTCTGTCGTCGACCAATCCGAATTTGCAAAACATCCCGGTGCGCGATGATATGGGCCGCGAAATCCGCAAGGCGTTTATCCCTGCCGAGGGCAATGTGTTCTTCAGCGCCGACTATTCGCAAATTGAACTTCGCCTGGTGGCGGATTTCAGCCACGACGAAATCATGCTCGATGCTTTCCGTCACGGCCACGATATTCACGCCATCACGGCGGCGAAAATTTACCATAAGCCTCTTGAAGAGGTCACTGCCGATGAGCGGCGTAAGGCGAAAACCGCCAACTTCGGTATTCTTTACGGCATTTCGTCGTTCGGATTGTCGGAACGCCTCAACATTCCACGCGCCGAGTCGAAGCAACTCATCGACGGCTATTTCGCCACATTCCCAAGCGTGAAGGCGTATATCGATCGCAGTGTGGCGCAGGCGAAGGAAAAGGGCTATGTCACCACACTGTATGGCCGCCGCCGTATGTTGCCCGAAATCAATTCACGCAACGCCGTGGTGCGCCAGTTCAGCGAACGCAACGCCGTGAACGCTCCAATCCAAGGCACCGCCGCCGATGTGATAAAGATTGCGATGATTGCCATCGACCGCCGTTTTGAGCAGGAAGGCATCAAATCGAAGATGATTCTACAGGTGCACGATGAATTGAACTTCGACGTGCTGCCCGCCGAACTGGAGAAGGTGCAAAAGATAGTGGTGGAGGAAATGGAAAACGCCTACCACGGCAACGTCCGCCTCACCGCCTCCTACGCCTCCGCCCCCAACTGGCTCGAAGCCCACTAATCCAAAAGTCAAGGAGATTTTTCATAGAAGTTAAGGAGATTTTTTCATTGAAGTTAAGGAGTTAAGAAGTTAAAGAAGTTAAGACGATAGTTTTGGCTTCGGAAAAGTCGCTTGCCACGAGATGGCGAACGGAAACACCGATTTAATCCATTTAAACCCTATTTACACCAATTAAAAATAAGGAAATGATATACAAGTTGTCCCTGTGATAATTTAGTAATGATTGAAAAAATCCCGTAGGAATTTCATCGCATCTTTTTCGGGACAACATGTATATCATTTCCTAAAAATATATTATAAAAAAATTGGTGCTAATGGGGTTTTAATGGATTAAATTGGTGTTTTTCTGCAATGTATGGCGAAGGGTGGAGATGCAAAAAAATAGCCCCTGGAGTGGGGGCTATTTTTTTATTGGGGAGTGGGTGACGGATTAGAGCATCACTTTCACTGTTTTAACCTTGCCGTTGGCAGTGGCGATGCGCACGATGTAAAGACCGTTGCTCAAGTCGCCGAAGGTGAGGGTGCCAGTTGCGGTTTGGTTGCCTACCAGAATGCCAGCGGTGTTGAACACCTGAACGTTGGCTGTGGTAGAAACGCCCACCTCGATTGCACCGGCTTTAGCCACCACGTAACTGTCAGCCTCTGGAACGGTTACGCCAGTAGGAGCCTCAGCAGAGTATTTCACTACCACTTGCTTGTTGTAAACATTAGCGCTGTTATACACAGCCTTTGCGTCGAGAATCAAGAAATATTCCTTACCTGCTTCAAGAGGAATAGGAGTGATGAATGAATCGTAGTCGGCAGGGAACACTTGGAGCTTGTTGCCCGACACGTTTGCATTCCACATATCAGCAGGAGCGAGCACTTCCTTACCGGTAGGAACACCGTCGACGAGTTCACCTTCGATAAGTTTGATTTTGCTTGTGCAGTTGTAGGCCTTGGTTGGCTTCGACTCGAATGTGAAGTACACGTTTTCGATTTTCTTCAAAGTAGAGCCGTCGGCAGGATCAACAGCAGTAGGCATGAACAGAGGTTCTACCCATGTGCCAGTGTATTGGAGGGTGATTTCTTCATTGAGGTCGCCGGCTTCGTTCTTGAATGTGCCACCAGGGATAATCACGAAGTAAGTTTTGCCTTGTTCCATGTTGATAGGTTCGCCGCTTTCGCCGTATTCATCGAGAGGCACTGCGTAAGGAGCGTTGGTCTTGCTGCCCAGAATCGACCACATACCCACCTTCACTTCGTCGCCCATAGGAATGTTGGCAACGAGCTTGCCACAAAGCACCTTGATAGCAGGGTTCGACTTCACAGCGATAGCCTTTTCGGCAAAGTTGAATGTGAGCTTGTCGAGTGTAGCCACTTCAGCCTTGTCGGCAGGAACGATGCTTGTTGGGGTGAAGATGCCGGTAGCGTTTTCCTTGATGGCTGCCACAGCCTCGAAACTTCCAAATTCAGAGGTGTAGGAGCCGGATGTGCCCTTAGGGCAATAGATGGTCACTTGCTTGGCTGGCACACCGTAGAATGGTGATTCAGAGGAATATTCCCAATAGCCGATTGTTGGAGCCTTGCTGCCAGTGAAGCGAACTTCCTTGAGCGCCTTGCTGTTGTAGAACTGACGGATGCCGAAAGTCTTCACGTTGCTGCCCACAGTCACAGAGGTGAGTTTTTCACAACCAGCGAACACAGCGTCGGCGAGGTCGCGCAATCCTTGTGGGAGTGTCATTGAGGTGATGTTGGTGGCAGCGAATGCTTGTTGACCGAAAAACACGATGTTGTCGGAGAGGGTGATGTCGGCAAGTGCTGACTGGCAGAATGCAAATTCGTCGAGAGCGATAACCGATGAAGGGAGAGTAACTTTTGTCACCTTTGCGCCTTGGAATGCGCCACCTTGAATACCGCGGCAACCGTCAGCCACAGCCAATGTGGTGGTTGCAGATTCGGGTGGGAATGCGATAAGGAGCGATTTGTCGGCGGTGTAGAGGGCTTCGTCAATCACTTTGAAGTTGGCGTTGCCAGCAGCCACGTTGAACTTCGCGATTTTGGTTTTTGAGAACGCGCGGCTGCCGATAGTCTCGCAAGCGGCAGGAACGGTAAATTCGGTGAGTGGGCAGCCGAAGAACGCCTCTTCGCCAATCGTCCTTACGCCAGCCATTGCACCCTTGATGGTGGTGAGGGCGATGCAGTCGCCAAACACGCCATCGTCAATACTATCCAAAGTGGATGGAAGAGTTACGGTAGTGAGTTTTTGGCAGTGGTTGAATGCGTTTTTGCCAATGAAAGTTGTGCCTTCAGGAATTTCCACTGTTTCCAAACCGCAGTTGTAGAAAGTGGAGTTCCAGATTGTCTTCAAAGTAGAAGGCAACTTGATTGACTTCAAAGCATAGCAAGTGCCAAATGCGCTTGAATACTTGTTGGTGCCGAGTGCCTCCACGCCTTCAGGAATCTCAATAGAGGTGATGTTGCGCACTGCGTAGAATGCGTAGTTGCCGATAGTCTTGAGGTTCTTTGGCAAGATGATGGAAGCGGCCTTACAACTTGAGAATGCACTGTAACCAATTGAGGTGATGGTTGATGGAAGGGTGAGGGCTGTGGCTTCAGAATACTGGAACGCGTAGTCCTCAACCGATACCACGGTGTAGGTGGTGCCTTCGTTAGTGACCTGGTCGGTGAGGTTGAAAGAAGTGACCTTGCTGTCTGCCTTCTTGATACCGACGGTGTTGTCGCTTTTCACGATGTAGGTGACGTTGTCTAACACAAATGTGTCGCCTACGGCTGCATAGGCGCATGTAAACAGCGTCAATGCAAGGGAAAGAAGTAATGTTCTTTTCATAAACTCTAACTAATTAACCCCGAACTGATAACAACTGTTTGATTTTGAAAGTCGGGGCGTTTACTTCCAAACCAGTCATAGTAATATATAAGTGTAAAAACAGCCCTACTCCAAAGGCTATTTTAAAAGAATCAATACAAAATATGCATGAAAAGATTTCTACAAAAGTAGGACAAATTCATAACAAAACAAAGGATTTCCGTCACTTTCTTTTCAATTTGTTCGTATTTCCACCCATTTCTTTAAACTTAAGAAAATAACTTGAGTTTTATGGTTAGGTGATGTCTCAAAACTAAATATTTTCTATAACTTCACTCCCAACACATCTTCTAAGGCTTTAAGATGCGATAGCCGTTGTAGTCTGATTTTTGTAAAATCCAAAGCCTTTATCATTTCATGAGTCGCATATCCTTTGCTATAGGTTCTTCGAGCCTTAGCGTACAAATCACATAGTTTTGCATTGCCATCAGCACCCTTTAGCGATTTTGGAATTTGTTTCAGTTTTAGATAACTGCAAATGCTTTCCATATCGTCAAGAATCCAATCCTCAATGGAACTGCATACTCCTATCTGAATGAAGTTTTCAATTCCCATTTTCTTGACACTTTTGCGAATGGTTCCCCAATCGACTATCAATGGGTTGCGAACCTCGAACACATCTGTATCATAACTGCAGCAAACAGTATGTATATTGATGTTCTTTTTCCTTGCATCAGGCAGTATATCATTCTTCAGCTTTGCCAACAGTTTACTGGTATAACGAGTAACGCCTTTCAGGTTACAAATATCACATGGCACAAGTTCTGCAGGGTTAATGCTTTTATAATATTCCAGCAGTTCTTTAAAGAACACTTCATCGGTGTCCCCTTCAACGAAGATGATGACCCGTTGAGCCATATTTGCTTTCTTCTTTACCATACTTGGTTTGTATTCAACATTGTTTGGCTCAGTTTCTTGGAGTCGCAGATTTAAAGTATGTATAAACTTTCTCTGCGTCATTCTCAATATCGAGCATAAAATCGAACATAAACTCTCCAAAAGTTAATTCCATGTCACCGGCATAACGATAGAGGTACTTAATCTTAGCAGGATTCACTTGCGCAAAGTTGGCAATACCATCATGTCTAGGAAGACCAAAATACATTTGTTGTGGCAGAAGATAACGCATTAGGTAAGGCGAATGGCTCGTAATTAGAATCTTAGTGTCGGAGGCATAATTCTTCATAGCCAACAATAGATTCTCCATTAAACGAGGATGAACAGAGTTTTCGGGTTCTTCAAGCATGATTAGTGGAATGTTTTTCTTGTGTGCGGCAACACAAAGGGTGAAGAGAAAGATGATACGTTTGCTTCCACTCGAAAGTTGTTGTATGCTCGTTGGTTGAACATTGAATTTCTCTTTAACTCGAATATCATAAATTTTGCTTTGGCCATCGGCAAGTGTAATAACCTCTGGTGAAAAATCCTCTATTTCTGGCAGAAGTTGAAGAACACCATCCACCAAGATGGCATAGTTGTTTCTGTCTGTGGTTTTCAACTTAAAAAGGTAAGCGCTAATCGTTTCTCCGTCGAGCATTTGTATGCCATGCTCTCCATCCATAGAGAAATATGATTCGGGATTATCCAATGTTTCAAGGTTGGGAATTGACATACCACAGATGCGGCTGGCGAAACTATTCAAATACATATCCGAACGCAGTGCTATTGTTGACAGTGCCAACTGTGACGACGACACTTCAAACACTTTTGTGCATCTGCCTGTAGCCGATGGCATGACGAGACAATCTTCGGCAGAAGTCCTATTCACCACTTGTTTAAAGCGTTGGTCTGTGCTGCGTTTTATTTTCAAATATTCAGAAGTGATTTGACCTTCGCCACCTTCTTCTGCCCATTTAAATGTATAGCCATATTGATATTCGTGATTCAAGCCATTTTCGTTGATGGCTCCGCAGATTTCAAAGCGGAAGTTTTGACGATACATGTTGGCGTTTATCGGTCCATATCGACTTCGCATCATTTGAGCCTTACCTTGTTCAGAAGCAGATAGAAATTGGATTCCAAAACTTATAGCATCAAGCACATTGCTCTTTCCATAGCCGTTAGGGGCTATGAGCGCATTAAAATTTTCCAGATTTAGCTTTAAGCTACAAATGTTTAATACTCCTTCTATGAGAAAACCGCTTATTTTCATAATTTGCAAAATTATTTGCGTGAGTTGTTCTTTTTGTGATGCAAATATATGTTTTTACAGCATCTCAAGCAAATTTTTTTACACTTTTATGGGTGATATTATGCGTTTTTTTCATTGCTTGCGCTATCTGTCCCCTGATGTGGCGTGTGTTTTTGCAATTCAGTTGCATGAACTTTGGGGTAAATTTGCAGCGTGAAACTGTAAAATAATACTACGATATGGACGAATGTAATATGCATCAGCACAGCTGCGGCTGTCACGAACATCAGCACGAGCACTCACACGCTTGTGGCTGTGAGCATCACCACCATGAGGGCGGTGTGAAGTTGGGGGCTATCAAGATTGGCGTTGCCAGTGTGCTGCTGGCGGTGGCTTGGGCTGTTGAAGCTCACACCAGTCTGCCCACTTGGGTGTTGCTCCTTGTATATTTGGTGCCTTACCTTGTGGTGGGTGCCCAAACGCTGCGCGAGGCGGTGGAGGAACTGTTCAGCGGTCATCTGCTGGGCGAGAACTTCTTGATGTCGATTGCCACCATCGGTGCGCTGGTCATCGGTTTTCTGCCTGGGGCTGAACACCAGTTCCCCGAAGCGGTGTTTGTAATGCTGTTTTTCCAAGTGGGCGAACTCTTTGAGCATCTGGCTGAGGGGCGTAGCCGTAAGTCGATTGCTCAACTGATGGACATTCGTCCCGATGTGGCAAATGTGGAGCGCGATGGGCGTGTGCAAAGCGTGAACCCTGCCGATGTGGCGATAGGCGAAACCATCATCGTGAAGCCCGGTGAGCGCATTCCGCTCGATGGCGAGGTGACCGATGGCGAGTCGTCGCTCGACACGGTGGCACTCACTGGCGAAAGCGTGCCGCGCTCGGTGAAAGTGGGCGAGAGCGTGATTTCGGGTTGCGTCAATATTTCGGGCGTGCTTCGTGTGCGCACCACTAAATCGTTTGGCGAAAGCACCGCTTCGAAGGTGCTCGAACTGGTGGAAAACGCCAGCGAGGGCAAGTCGCGCAGCGAGAGTTTCATTCGTCGCTTCGCACGCATATATACTCCTGTGGTGGTGGCGTGTGCGCTGGTAGTGGCTTTTGTGCCGCCATTCTTCTGTGATGGCTATCTTGCAGCACTGCCCACATGGATTTACCGTGCACTCACCTTCTTGGTGGTGTCGTGCCCTTGCGCCCTGGTTATCTCCGTTCCGCTCACCTTCTTCGGGGGCATTGGCGCGGCTTCACGCTGTGGCATTCTGGTAAAAGGTGCCAACTATCTGGAGGCGTTGGCAAAGATGGGCGTGGCGGTGTTCGACAAAACTGGCACCCTCACTCATGGCGAATTTGCCGTCACGGCATTGCACCCCTATCTCATCAGCGAGCAGCAGTTGCTCCACCTTGCCGCCCACGTGGAGCGATACAGCAATCACCCGATAGCCATTTCGCTGAAAAACGCCTTCCCCAACGAAGCGCAATGCTGCACCGTGGCCGATGTGGAAGAGGTGGCGGGCCACGGCGTGCGCGCTTTGGTCAACGATAAGGTGGTGGCTGTGGGCAATGAGAAAATGATGGCTGCCGTGGGCGCAAAGTGTGTGCCTTGCAGCAAGCACCATAGCGGCACGATCATTCATGTGGCAATTGACGGCGAATATGCCGGACACATCGAGATTTCCGACCGCATCAAAGACGATGCCGCCGAGGCGATAGCCCAACTCAAACGCGCCGGTGTGAGCAAGACGGTGATGCTTACTGGCGACCACCAGAATGTGGCTGCCGAAGTGGCAAGCGGGGTGGGCATCGACGAATATTATGCCGAACTGCTCCCTGCCGACAAGGTGGAGCGAGTGCAACAGCTTCTGAACGAGAAGTCGCAAGCACGCACCCTCGCATTCGTGGGCGACGGCATCAACGATGCGCCAGTGCTTGCCCGCGCCGATGTGGGCATCGCCATGGGAGCTTTGGGCAGCGATGCCGCCATTGAAGCCGCCGATGTGGTGCTCATGGACGACAAACCCTCAAAAATAGCCACCGCCATCAGAATAGCCAAGCGTACCCTCGGCATCGCGCGCCAAAACGTGGTATTCTCCATCGGCGTGAAAGTGGGCGTGTTGCTCTTAGCCACCTGCGGCTTAGCCACCCTCTGGCTCGCCGTATTCGCCGACGTAGGCGTAATGGTCCTCGCCGTCCTCAACGCCACCCGCGCCCTCCACCCAGTTCAGCGGAACATTCCTGGGGATAAAATGATTTCTTGGTAAAAAGCCGCATCAAATTTCCCAAAACGATTTCGTATGGTAGGGACGCGATACTTCGCGTCCGCTCCAAATGATTGATATTCAATATGGTA
>OLSD01000797.1_pt1 | contig 29362 bp, 20 predicted proteins | sample 1672211 | NCBI WGS metagenome assembly OLSD01 (sample SAMEA3136659, study PRJEB25190) | human gut metagenome | reverse complement strand
TCTGCGTCAGTAGCAGCTTTTTCGTATTGTGCTACATATGTGCCAGCTGCTGTGAATGTATCTGTTGGCAAGGCTGGGCTCCAGGCATCTGCACCTGATTTTTGTACGAAACCTTCATTTGCTGTAACTGCTGGTACTGTTACTTCACTTACTGGTGTGCCTTCACGTACATCAAAGACAGTCTTAGCACCTTCTCCAAACTTACCATTTTCACCTGCTTCAAAGATTACACGCACATAACCTTCTGGCGTTGGTTGGCTTGGGTCATCTGTACGATCGATAACTTTACCTAAAACTGTTACCTTAACTACACCTTCATCTGTAGTTCCGTCTGGATATGTTACCGTCGCTGGTACTTCATAATCACCTGGTTCATCGCCATTTGGTAATGTTGTTCCTTCTTTTGGTTTGATCGTTGTTCCTTCTGGAGCTTTTGTATCATTACCATCTTTATCCTTGAAGGTAACTGCGCCTGCAATGTCATCTTCTGTTGTTGCTTCACCAGCTGGTTTGGTGATCGTACCAAATTCTGCTGTATAAGCTACAGTATCTTTTTCTTTGTATTGAGCGGTAAATGTTCCAGCAGCTGTGATCGTTTCTGGAACTTCTGGGCTCCATGCTGTAAAGATATAGTCTTCTGCTGGAGTCACTTCTGGAGCAACTTTTGCTAATTCTGAGCCAGCCGTGCCTTCCTTAACGTCAAAGACTGTCTTAGCATCGGCAGCAAATTCACCGTGATCGCCCTTTTCAAAGGTTACGCGTACATAACCTGCTGGTGTTGGCTTGCTTGGATCATCAACTGGGATCACATTACCAACAACAACTGTTACAGTCGTTTCATCTGTTGTGCCATCTGAATATGTTACCGTTACTGGCACTTCGTAAACGCCTGGTGTATTACCATCTGGCAGAGTTCTACCTTCTTTAGGCACAACCGTTGTATCTTCTGGCGCTGTTGCATCGTTACCTTCACTGTCTTTGAAAGTTACCGCATTCTTGATGTCATCTTCTGTTGTAGGTTGACCAAGTTCTTTATCGATCTGACTACCATTTGCCTCAAAGAGTTCAGTTGCTGATTTAGCTACATTGACCGTTACATAAGTGTAGTCTTTTGAGCCATCTGGGTAAGTCACTTGAACTGGTGTGACATATGTGCCTTTACCTGTCAAAGCAGAACGCTTAACTGTAACTGCACCTGTCTTTTCATCAACTGTTACATCAGCTGGATCGAGCACTTTAGCATCGGCTAGTACAGTAGCTTTGATATCAGCTGGAATATCAGCATCCTTAGCTGTTGCAAAAGTTGTGCCTTCTGGCGCCGTTGTATCTTTACCTGCTGCATCAGTAAATGTTGGTGTTACAGGTTCAGTGTCTTTACCGATCGTACCTTCAACTTCTTTGTAAGCTGGTTCATATGAGTCAGCTACTGGCACGTTAGCGATAAAGGAATCTAAAGCTTGTGCATTATCTAAACTCTTGGTATTTTCACCTTGCTCAAAAATCGCAACAGTAAAGTTTGTTTGACCTGTGATATCATCTGGTACATTAAAGTCAGCCACTGTAGCTTCACCATTTACGGTTGATGTGATCGTTGTAGGATCGCCAATAGCCTTACCATCACGGAACCATTGGATCTGATATTCACGATTAGGCAGTAACCCACCAACTACTGTCGTTGCTACATCACCCTTGAATGCGATCTTATCTGTTGTATCGTAGTTAGTTACATCGATCATTGGTTGTGGTGCCAACAAAGCAAAGTTGACCGAATTAATGTTGTAAGAAGACGTAACATTTGTTAAGAAATTAGCTGGATCTTGGAACATATTTGTTGCAAAGGCATTCGTCCAAACGTTGTAATTATCGATCAATGGTGCAATATACATATAATCCTGATTGATATGACGTACGATTTGGCCTGCAGTACCGTTCCATTGCATCAAATTATTGTTCCGAACATCTTCATCACTAACTAAAGTATGCCATTGATCTTCTGAGATTTTACCCCCCTTGTCTGTTGCAGTCTTACCGTACAATCCTCTAAATGGCATGTAGTAGTAACCATTAGAATCCACAGTCGCAACTACTGTTTCAGCAATATGTGAACCTTTACCATGTTCTGCTTCATAAGCAGTAATGATTTCAGCTTGGGCAGCCTTCATATCTTCAACTGAATAACCCTTATGTTCCTTTTTACAGTTATCCAACAAGATCGTTACATCACCATTCAAATAGGATCCAACTACTCTAGTCCCCGTAGCTTTGACATCATTACTGTCATTGATCCATTGGTTAGCCAATGTTCCAGCCGCATCACCGTTATCGAACCACACATAACCACTAGCTTTACCAAAAGCACCACGATCTGGCCAGATACCATCTACATTAGGCGATTTTTCCCATTCAGCTTCTGGTTTGACCAACCAATCTTCTAATAACATCTTTTCTTGTAAGATAACTTGCGAGTTAACGATCTTATTAACACCCACTGTAAAGTCCCAAGATTCGTTCTTACGGTTCAAGCGTGTATGGAACCCATAGACTTGATCGCCTTGTTTAATGACACTATATTTATCTGGGTCTGGATTCTTGATCCATGTTCTGACCGCAAAACCTCCATCACCGGCAATCACAAATTTGTGCTCAGTACCATCACTGCTCACTTCTGGTTTAGATAGATCAATTGCAAAAGTCCCATCAGCATTAGTCGTCGTATAGTAAACTTTAGATACGTATCCCTTACCGTTTACCCATTGCAAATAAACATTTACTCCAGCGATTGGTTTGTCATTGTTTGCGTTAAAGCCATCAATAACTGAACCTTTTTCCTTGACCCATGCCTTACCAGAATAAGTTTGTTTAGCGGTTGGATCCCCAGGACTATAGATCGCATTTTTTTCCAACTCATTTTGGAGTTGATCTGATACATCTTGATCAGCTGGATTCGTAGCTGTCTCATCAGCAGCCGGTGTTGCATCAGCTGTTGTTGTAGCTACACGTCTGAAGCCAGAAGTTACGGGAGCTTCTTCTGTAGCTGTGTTAGTCTCATTTACAGGAGTTGCTTCTTCCTTGGCTACTTCTTCTGCTTGTGTGTTTTGATCATTTGTTGCTTGTACTTGGGTTTGCGCACTTTGATCAGTTGCTTCTTCTACGGTAGGAGTTGCTTCTGAAACATCAGTATTTGCGGTACCTGCTTCAGTATCTGCTGTACCAGTTGCAGTTAAAGCTACCTCTTTGTCATCAGTTTGGTCAGCAGCTTTGTCTTCCACCACTTCAGCTGTTGCTTCTTGAGTAGCTGTTTCATCAGCTGAAACACTACCTGCGCCTGAATAAAGCGCAAATGTCGTCCCAACTAAGACTGAAGCCACACCAACTGTGAATTTTTTGATCGCAAAGCGTTGTTGCTTTGGCTCCATCTTTTGGGCTTGTAATTTTTTATTGTTTTTTGAAAGCATTCCACCAAAACCTCCATTTTGTTTGAACTTTCCTTAAATAAACAAGATAAATTAATTATCTTATCACTATAATATTGATTTTTACTTAATAATAAAACAACTATTAATTTTTGTTTAAGTCTCGTTTTATACCAATTTCGAGCTTTTATACAGTAAGTTTTCGCAACATAAATTTATTTAAATTTAATAAAATTAAATAACAAAAAGCTACACGTAATTTATATATAATATAATTTTGTAACTTTTCAGTTTAAGCACTATATGTAATAGGTGTATACTTCTATATAATATAATTCAACCAGCTAAACGAAGGGGGCTAGATCATGTTCAAATTTTTTTCATTTTTCAGTCAAAAACAGCAGATCCGAAATAGTTTTTTCGCACTTCTTTATGGATTTCTTTCGGCGATCGCGATCAATCTGTTTCTCAATAACGCTCAATCCTATTCCGTCGGAGTGACCGGGATCGCGCAGTTACTCCAAGCTGTTCTGGCAACGTTTGGGATCGACCTTTCAATGAGTATCTTGCTGATCTTCTTTAATGTGCCCCTCTTTCTCTTTGCTTGGCGTGCATTTGGGATCAAATATATCGTGTACTCACTACTGGCTGTGGGGTCAAATATCGTCTTTTTACGTCTCATCCCGGAAGCCGTGATCGTTAAGGACCAATTGACTAATACTTTGGTTGGCTCAGCGTTGGTCGGTTTGGGGATCGGACTTTGCTTTAATAGCGGCTTTTCGACTGGTGGAACGGATATTATCGTCAATTACATCCAACTGCACTACCATAAGAAAGTCGGTTTCCTAAACAATCTCTTAAATAGTGGAACATTGATCATTACCGCCCTCTTCTTTGACTTAGGGCGAACTGTTTACAGCCTCTTAGGTATGTTGATCACCAGCTATTTGATGGATTCCGTTTTCGTCTTGCAAAAAGATGTCAACATTTTGGTCTTCACCAAAAATTCCGCCCCGATCGCAGATGCACTAAAGAAATTCGTTCACGGTGCAACTTTAGTTAAGGGAACTGGGATCTACACGGGCGAAAATACTGACATCATCATCATTGTTGCCCAAAAAGGCCAGCTCAACTATTTAAAACAGCTCGTTCAAGCGATCGATCCTAACGCATTTCTCAGCACACAAGCAACCGATGCTGAAATGGGAAATTATCGGCGTGTTTTTGAAAACTGAAAACATAAAAAAAGTAGTATGGCACTTTTATCCATACTACTTTTTGTTAGTTTAATTTTTTCGTTTTTTAGCTGTTGCCGACATGAACAATGATGCACATGCCATTGCCGCTAGTAAAGCACCTAAACCCTTGAGCCCTACAGTTTCATCATCTAAGTTCGGTAATTCAGTGCCTGCAGCTGCATTGTTTTTTGTTGCTTTATCTGCTGAGCTATTTGCCATATTAGGCACCTTAGCACCTGAGCCGTTATTCTTCATCTTAGATGGAGAATTTTGACCTGGCCCAATCTCTGGCTTCATCCCCAGATCACTCTGATCCGTATCATCAGAATCTGAGTCAGCGCCTGCTTCAGGAGTACCTGATGGCGTTTCACCATTCTCTGGTGTGTCCGGTGTTGTTTCACCTGCATCTGGAGTATCTGGAGTTACTTCACCATCCCCCGGTGTGTCTGGCATTGTTTCGCCTGCATCTGGAGTATCCGGGATTGCTTCACCATTCCCCGGTACGTCCGGCGTTGTCTCTCCTGCATCTGGAGTATCTGGGGTTACTTCACCATTTCCCGGTGTGTCCGGTGTTGTCTCTCCTGCATCTGGGATATCTGGTGTTGCTTCACCATTGCCTGGCACATCCGGTGTTGTTTCACCCGCATCTGGGGCGTCTGGTGTTGTTTCGCCGTTACCTGGTACATCTGGGGTTACTTCGCCATTGCCTGGTGCATCTGGCGTTGTCTCTCCTGCATCTGGGGCGTCTGGTGTTATTTCGCCGTTACCTGGTACATCTGGGGTTACTTCGCCATTGCCTGGGGCGTCTGGCGTTGTCTCTCCTGCATCACCGTCACGTTCATAGGTCACAGTCACTTCAATATTAGCCATGTCTGATGTAACATCAAGACGATCTACTGTCTGCGAAGGTTTATACCCTGCAATATCTGGTAATACCATTTCAGGAAACTCACTATTCTCCGTCGCCGGTAACCAGTTACCGTATGATGTTTTACCTGATATTTGGTTTGTCACCTTATCACGAACAAAAGTTACTGTTTGGATCTCTTCATGCTTTGAGCCATTTGGCAAAATGATCGTCACTTTACGCTTTACTTCTTTTGTTTCAGTATCGTTAGCATGCGCAACATAAGTGATCTCACTTTCTAGATCTGCTGAATCGACTGTCACTTTTTGACCTGCGATCACCGATCTAAAGGTCGCATAACCTTCACGTTGTGGGATCTCAAAATCTTCAAACATCAATTCTGTCTGTTCCGAATCACCGTGACCCACAACTTTACCATTAGCATCTAAGTAAACATCACGAGTAAATGTTACTTTTTGCGTATATTGTTGCTTTCCACGGGGCAATACACCATCGATCACTTGAATATTAAAGATGCGAAAAACATCTTTTTCTTCCTTACTTTGTTGATAATAATCAACGACCACTGTGGTACTTTCAGAATCAGCTGTCACTTCTAAAGCTTCAATATGCTTGACCGAAGCAACATAACCACTAAATCCGGGAACTTGATAAGCTTCAAACATTGCTTGTGGGATATCCCAAGCACCATACGTCATTTCACCCGTCGCCAAGTTTTTATAGACCTCACGTTTGAAAGTCACACTTTGGATATGCTCACGTGTCATTCCATTTGGCAAATTTAAAATGATCTTACGGTCAACAACTTTTTCTTCGATTTCAGTTGTAACGATCGATTTATAATTCACATTAGCCGTGGTATCTTGCATTTCAGGATCTACTGCCATTGCAGAAATGATTTTTTCTTCTGGTTCATAGCCGTATACTTCAGGCACTTCATATTCTGCGAAATGTTTTTGGTCCTCATTCCAAGCACCATATGTGATCTCACCCGTTGCTAAATTCACGATATTTGTGCGTGTAAACACTACTCGTTGTGTGATCTCGTCGACCTTTTTACCATCACGATAAATGTTGATCACTCGTTTGACAGTCCGTGTTTCTTGAACTTCTTTTGTAGCTGCAGTATAGTTGATCGTTACTTCAGTATCTTTAGTGTTAGGGTCAACTTTCACAGCCTCCAATTGTGGGATGTTTGCGACATAATTTTCAAAACTTGGTGCAACAAAAGCTTCCCAGCTATCATTATCAGTGCTCCAGTCACTAAATGTTTCCTCGCCGGTCGCTAAGTTCTTAGTTACCTCACGTTTGAAAAGTACGCTCTGCGTGATCTCATCTACTTTTTTACCATCTTTAACAAGTGAGATAACACGCTTAGCTGTATAATACTCAGTTCTATTTGTAGTTTTAGCGTTGTAGTAAATATCTACGGTCCAGTTGCCAGCTGTTTCTGGCGTTACCTTCATTGCTTCGACCACTGATTGGCTTGGTTCGTAGTTTTCCACTTGCTCCACTTGATATTCTGGCAATGTGCCTTCTTCTATGTCCCAAGCACCGTATTCTTTTTCACCCGTGGCCAAGTTCGTCTTTATTTCGCGCTTGAACATCACTTGTTGTGTTACTTCTTTTACCGTGCCATCCGGGAGGTGCAACAAGATCTGGCGCAACGCTACTTTTTCTTCTACTTCGGTTGCTGTCTTAGCGTTGTAGTGAATATCTACAGTCCAGTTGCCAGCTGTTTCTGGCGTTACCACCATTGCTTCGACTACTGATTGACTTGGTTCATAGTTTTCTACTTGATCTACTTGATATTCTGGCAATGTGCCTTCTTCTATATCCCAAGCACCGTATTCTTTTTCACCTGTGGCCAAGTTCGTCTTCACTTCGCGCTTGAATGTCACTTGTTGTGTTACTTCTTTTACCGTGCCATCCGGGAGGTGCAACAAGATCTGGCGCAACGCTACTTTTTCTTCTACTTCGGTTGCTGTCTTAGCGTTGTAGTAGATGTCTACGGTCAAAGTTTCTGTTTCTGGCGTTACTACCACTGCCTCGACCACTGACTGGCTTGGTTCATAATTTTCCACTTGGTCTACTTTGTACTCGGGCAAAGTATTTTTGTCCATATCCCAAGCACCGTATTCTTTTTCACCCGTGGCCAAGTTTGTCTTCACTTCGCGTTTGAATGTCACTTGTTGTGTTACTTCTTTTACTGTACCATCTGGAAAATGCATTAAGATCCGACGCAACACGATCTTTTGTTCTACTTCTGTTGCGATCTTAGCATTGTAGTAGATATCTACGGTCCAGCTTTCTGTTTCTGGCGTTACCACCACTGCCTCGACCACTGATTGGCTTGGTTCATAGTTTTCTACTTTGTACTCGGGCAAAGTATTTTTGTCCATATCCCAAGCACCGTATTCTTTTTCACCCGTGGCCAAATTTGTCTTCACTTCGCGTTTGAACGTCATCTGTTGCGTCACTTTTTTGAACGTACCATCTGGGAAGTGCAATTGGATCGTGCGTACTACCGTTTTTTGTTCGATACTTGTAGCAACTTTGGCTGTATAGTACATGTTCACTTCAAGGTCTTCAGTTGTAGCTGAAACTGCTGTCCGTGGAACATAGCGATTACTTGGTGAGTCATAATTTTCAAACTCAGGTCCTCTGTAGTCATCAAGCATCTTGGAAGGTTCATCCCATTCACCATAAGTGATCTCACCAGTCGCTAAGTTTTTAATATTTGTTCGCTTGAAAGTTACACTTTGCACATGTTGATCGACTTTTTGACCGTCTTTATAGATATTGATCACACGTTTAACAACTTTTTCTTCGGTCAAATTCTCACGTTTAGCTGTATAATCGATCCGCGCTGTTTCATTAGCTGTATCTGGCGTAACTGTTTTGTTATTGACTTTGATCGTGTCTGTCTCATAATTATCATAGACTGGTGCATCAAAGGCGCTCCAAAGGCCTTCAGCTTGATTCCAAGCTCCATACGTAACTTCACCAGTTGCCAAGTTAGTCGTCTTTGTTCGCTTAAATTCTACTTTTTGGGTAAAGACATCGACCTTGACCCCTTCATGATAGATCTCGATCAAACGTTCCACTGTTTTAAATTCATCTTCAACTTTTTGAGCAGATGTATAGTTAATGTCGACTACGCTGTCAGGACTCTCAGGATCAACAGTCAATGCTTCTACCCTATCTTGGCTTGCAGTATAATTTTCCAATTGTTCGATATCTACTGCTGCAAAAGTATGCTCGGCTTGATTCCAAGTACCAGTTTGAACGATCTGTCCTGTCTGTTTATCAACGATGTTCGTTCGGGTAAAGGTGAACTCTTGTGGGATCTCCTTGAAAACGACCCCATCTTTAGCTAAACGGATCACACGTTTAACAGTCTTTTGTTCCGTTTGTTCTTCAGTCGTTGCTGTATAGTTGACATTAATTACTTGATCAGCCGAATCTCCAGTTACTGTAGTATTTTCGATCTTAGTTTGATCAGCCGTATAACCTGCGATCTCTGGTACATCCACCGCATCGAAATAATTCTCGATACGATGTGTTGTCGTATCACGCCACTGTGTACTTGCGATCAATTCATTCGTTCCAAGATTCCAAATGTTATAGCGATAAAAGTCTGCACTTTGAGTAATGGAATCGATCAGCTTTCCATCTTGAAAGAAATTGATCGTTCGCTTAACATTCTTGCATTCACGGATCTTGTGTTCATTTATGCTCTTATCTTCAGTTGGTTCAACATTTTCTACATTAGCTTCCGTCGTATTGTTGAGCTCGTCGGCTGAAATACTACCTGCCCCTAAAAAGCTAAGCCCCAACAAGATCGAAGCTACACCAATATTTAACTTACGCAGACCATAACGCGCTTGTTTGTTTGCCTGCTTTTCAACCATTAATTTCGTGTTCTTTCTTGATAACAAAGCTACTCCTCCTAATTTCTAACGTTTCTTCTTAATTAACCTTATATTTTTTAGGTAAATAATTATCCGTAAATTAAAATATCACATTAGAAAACCAACGAGAAATAGCTTACATATCAATAAAAACAAAATTTAAGTACATTTAACATCATTTAATATATTTAAACTTCTCTGAATAAATTACTAATTAAAATGATAATCAATTATTAATTTTACATTAGTGTCTATAACGACATATAATATAAATGTCGTTATCGACACTAATTGGAGGGGACAAAATGACACAACACAATGATTTAACACGTAAATTTAAAACTTTGGATGATTTTCTAGGTACACATTTCATCTATACTTACGATAATGGTTGGGAATACGAATGGTATGCTAAAAACGATCACACTGTTGATTATCGGATCCATGGTGGCATGGTCGCTGGACGTTGGGTCAAAGATCAACCAGCACATATCAACATGTTGACTGAAGGGATCTACAAAGTTGCTTGGACTGAACCGACTGGCACTGATGTTGCACTTGATTTTGTTCCAAATGAACTTAAATTAAATGGGACTATTTTCTTCCCTAATTGGGTCGAAGAACACCCTGAGATCACGGTTTGTTTCCAAAATGAACACATTGACCTGATGGAAGAGGCACGTGAAAAGTACGCTACTTATCCTAAATTGGTCGTACCTGAATTTGCCACGATCACTTACATGGCCAAAGCTGGTCAAGACAACGATGAAGTCATCGCTAAAGTTCCCTACGCTGGCATGACTGACGACATTCGTGAGGGTAAATTTTACGACGAAAACTATCTCCAACTTTAAAATAACCTATCCATAGTGGTAAAATTAAATGATCATGGATAGAAATGAGCTGGTACTATGCCACAAAAACGGATCTTACCTTATATCATCTTGGGGTTGCTCCAAGAACGACCATTGACTGGTAAAGAGATCACGGCACAATTCCAAAACGAGATCGGAGAATTTTGGAAAGCCTCTCACAGTCAGATCTATCCCGAGTTGATGCGCATGCAACACGACAATTGGCTTAAAATCACCGAAAATGATTCTGACGGGCGCAAAAAGCACTATCAGATCACAGTTACTGGCGAGCAGGTCCTGAGCAATTGGATCAAGGAACCCGTGACCGAACTTCCTTTAAATCGCGATCTCTTTTCACTTAAACTCTTTTTTGTGACCAAAAGTGATTCTAAAGTTATAGAGAAATTATTTAACGACCAGATAGCCCTGATCAGTGCTCAATTAGAACATCTCAAGACACGCAAAAAGTTGTTATTTGCGGACAAAGCCCCAATCGAACAACATTTTGGCCACTATCTAATCTTAAATCGCGCGATTGCCCGCCAAGAAGGCCAATTGAACTGGCTGAAGGAAACTTTAGCTCAACTTAGTTAGATAGAATTTTTCCACATGTGGATAACACAAAAACACGACCGAATTCTTAAATTTTGGTCGTGTTTTTGTATCTAAATTTATCATTGCTATAGTGCTACAAATCCCGCTATAAAGCCAAAGATTTTTCAACGATCTCACCGGAGTTAGCTGTGTTTCTCAAATATGTTGCTACTAATATTCCAACTAGCGTATTTACTCAAAAAATCGCCGATGATATCGTTATCCTAAAAAATAGCGCTCTAAAGGGAGGAAAGTACATGTTTTATGAGATCGAATTCAATGCCAAACTTGCTGAAGCTGCCAAAAAAGCTCGCGCCAAAGGAATCGCAGACGGACGGACTGAGGGGCGCGCTAAAGGCTACACAAAAGAAGAGACCCTTACAGCAGTTACGCATTTGACCTCTTCCACTGTGGAGGAAGCTGAAGCTCTCTATGATAAGTTATTTGCAAAATAAACTTCTACAGCAAGTCTGAGCTATACAAATGCTTCTGACAATACCATAATAAGAGGGACCACCACGATGCACATCATGATGGCCCTCTTATTATTTATTTGTGGTATGGGCTACCATTATTGATCATAAACCCACGGTAGATCTGTTCGGTCAAGACCAAGCGCATCAACTGATGGGGTAAAGTGAAACGTCCAAACGAGATCTTAGTTTGAGCCCGCTTTAAAACAGCTGGACTTAGGCCAAGTGAGCCTCCGATCACAAAGGTCACATCACTATGCCCATAAGTTCCGAGCTTTTCTATTTCAGCCGCAAATTCCTCGGATGTTCGTTCTTTACCTTCGATCGCTAATGCATAAACATACTCTTTATCCTTAATTTTATGCAAAATACGTTCGCCTTCTTTTTGTTTCACCGCTTCCATTTCTGCTGGGCTTAACTTTTCAGGCGCTTTTTCATCGGGAACTTCGATAATTTCAAATTTACAAAACTTACTTAAGCGTTTAGAATACTCAGCAATACCTTGTTTTAAGTATTTTTCTTTGAGTTTTCCCACACAAATGACCTTAATATTCACGAAAATAATTCCTTTCTCATATACTTATCCACAAAGTTATCCACATATCCACAGAGTTAACCACAAGATATTGGGGAGCACTTTTGTTCTGTCCCAATATTTATGGGGACAACCTTACTAAATATCTTCTTGTATTATTATACACAATATCCAAAAAGGACGGTACTAAGTTTTCACTTAGTGGCCGTCCTCATAATTAACATTTTAATTTAACTTTATTCGTTGGAGTTCGATGATGTCGTCGTATTGGAATCATCTGCTTCCAATGTCAATTTTACATTAGCAGTTTGTTGCTTACCTTCATGATAATAACCGATCTCAACGGTGTCACCGATCTTATGTTCATATAATGCTTGACGCAAGGTCGCTAAGTCAGTAACTTTCTTACCACCGATCGAGGTGATCACATCATATTTAGCAATACCACTATCCTTCAATGGTGAACTAGAATCTACCTTCATAACGACTACACCGCTAGTAACATCTGCCGGTAACTTGAGCGTATCTGTTCGAGCACTTTGGGAGATATAGTCCAGATCAACTAGCGAGATCCCTAATGCTGGACGCTTAACTTTCCCATTTTCAACTAATTGATTGATGATCGAAACCACTTCATTACTTGGGATCGCAAAGCCCATCCCTTCAACTGAAGTCGATTCACTTGAACCAGTACTTGAAAGTTTCATCGAGTTGATCCCGATAACTTGACCTTGTAAGTTGACTAAAGCTCCACCAGAGTTACCTGGGTTGATAGCCGCATCAGTTTGGATAACAGTTGCCTGACCGGTGGTGATGCCACTGCTGTTAGTTACGTTGATCGTCCGACTCTTAGCCGAAATGATACCTTGAGTCAAAGAGGTGGCATATTCTGAGCCAAGAGGTGAACCGATCGCCAACGCTGTTTCACCAACTTTGATATTATCCGAGTTGCCAAAACTTGCAACTTGTTTGACATCTTTAGCGTTGATCTTGAGCACGGCTAAATCTGTCACCGAGTCATGTCCCACTACTGTAGCTGATAATTTCTTGCCACTATTCAACAAGACTTCGACTTTGTTAGCTCCGGAGATCACATGGTTATTTGTGACGATATAAGCGGTATTACCGCTCTTTTTATAAATGACACCTGAGCCTTCGCTAGTGGAGGTTTGACTGGTCGAGTTACCCGAATTTTTCCCAAAGAGATCTTCTAAAGATGAACTGGATTGTTGTTCTGAATAGGCTTCGACCGAAACGACTGCATCTTTGACTGTATCAAAAGCTTTAGTCGTTTGCGTGCTGACGTTGACCTTAACATTGCTGGTCGCGGTCGTTCCTTGGGAATTACTTGCCAGTTGTGTACTGTTGTTTTGATACAAAGTATAGCCACCAACAGCTACACCACCACCAAGTACACCAGCACACAAACCGATCAAAAATACTTTACCTAGCCCTTGTTGCTTTGAGCCTGGCTGTTTTGTCGGCCCATTATTTGAGCCAACTTCATTAAACTCACCATCAAATTGTTCATTCTTGCTCATACAAAAAGTCACCTCTTAATAATTAAGTATCTATGTTATCTATAATAAGCCTTTTGCAACAAAAATGCTTACAATAATGTAAAAATTAATTTTATCCTAAAAAATATAGGTTTATCTTAAAGAACTGCCAACTCGGTCGCTTGCGCTGGATCAGTATCTAATAAGAGAAAATCTTGACCGACGCCAAAGTCTTTCGCCTGCATTTGGCGTTGAACTGTCAAATGTGCTAATTCTTTGACATTATTTTCTTGACTCAAATGTCCAAGATAGATCCGCTTGGTCCGCGCACCTAAAACGCTCGTCAAGGCATTGGCGCCGTCTTCATTGGATAAATGCCCTTGATCGCTCAAGATCCGTTGCTTTAGCGACCATGGATAGATCCCAGCGCGTAACATTTCGGTATCGTGGTTGCATTCAAACAAATACCCATCTGCATTTTCCACGATCCCTTTGATTCGATCCGAGACATAGCCCGTATCTGTTACAATGGCAAATGATTTACCTGCATAATGCACCTCATAAAATTGGGGATCAGTCGCATCATGCGAAACACCAAAACTTTGAACATCTAGATCACCAAAAGTTTGGACTGTCTCACGTTCAAAGATATGCTTTTGCTCCGTCTTGACTTGTCCGATCTTGGGTGCCATTTGCTCCCAAGTCTTTTCATTGGCATAGACATCTAAGCCATAGCGGCGGGCTAAGACACCGACACCCTTAATATGATCACTATGTTCATGAGTTACTAAGAGTTTATCCACATCTTTTAATGTCCGCCCGATCGAATTCATCAGTCCTTCGATTTTTTTACCCGAAAGTCCAGCATCGATCAATAATTTTTGCTTAGGAGTCTCGATATAGGTCGCATTACCCGTACTTCCACTGGCAAGCACACTAACTTTCAACCCAACTTCTTCACTCATTGTCAAGCTACCCTTTCTCGTTTATTTAACACTGATCGTCTCATCCATCACACTACCCGTAAAGGCATTGATCCGCCGATACTGGATGTTACCTGTATTACTGTTTTTGATACAGAAATTCCAAGTTGGAATATATACGATGCTGTTATTCACCGATAATAACCGTGTATACCCTAAATGACACCACAAAACTTGTGTATTAGCGGGCAACTTGTTGTATTGATACAACCAGATCAACGCCCGTTCTTGGCTGATCGTTTCCCGCTTTTCCCGCAAGATCTGAACATCATTCATATAGCCTTGCGTATAGCCTGTTACATAGCCATTTTTTACCTCAAAGCGGATCTGACCATCATTCGAGTACACTGGGCCCCCATAGATCATCTGCGTGTAAACGACCACGGATTTAGTTGAGAGATCCTTATTGTAAGTATACTCCTTACCAAAAAGAACGATACTATTATCTTTTAAAAATTCATCTATTGTTGCTTGCGGTTTGTCTGGATCGACTAGTTTTAAACCATCCGTAAAGTTGACCGTTAATTTATGGTTGGCATATTCCCAACTATAATGCAACTGGTCTGCTTTTTCCCGCAAAATATTTGAATTTGCACTGGAAACATAATAACCAGCTTGAGGTTTATCCGATAGCTGCCCGTAAGAGATCTGATCATTTTTGATACTCTTTAATATAGAGCCCGAAGTACTAGTCGTAGAAAACGAACTCGTTCGTTGATCGATCGTATCATTTTGTGTCACATAAACACTCAACAAGAAGATATCTAAGGCGATAAAGGCAATGACAAAGATCCATTCGATACGCTTAAAATTCATTGTCGTTATCCCCCCATTTCTTCCCTGAGATCAGATCTTGATAATTGATCCAAACATTATTGTATTTAACAAAATATGTCGGTGTCAGATCAATGACCAGTGAAGCGGTACTATTTTGCGAGACCGTATACCCGATCTGAATATCACTAATCTTATCCAAATTGACATCAGCATTTTGTAACTCAGGCAAGATCTCATTTGTCTGCTTGAGTGTCACAGCTTTACCCGCTGCTGGCACTGGAACTTGTAGACTACATTGCGAAAAGACCAGTTTCTTGCTGCGAACGTGGTTTTTGATCTGATAAGTCCCAAAATCGCGCGCCGAGATCACAGGAAAACCATCAATGTAACTGCGATAGATGACATTTTTTTCCTGCATATCGTACTCAGAATACTTAACATCGGCTAAACTGACGCCTAATTGCTCGAGATCAGTAAAATCATTCGTTAAATGATCATCTAAAGTCCAATTTTGGCGTCCCGTCTCATCAGTCAGATAATCCGTATAGGTTATCAAGCCAGTTTTATCGCGGATGCTCAATTTTTGACCCGAATCGTCGGAATAGACCGTTACGCCATCTTGTTCACGGGTCGTCAACGATGAAGTACTGCTCTTTTCAGCCCCTAACAAGCGGGTAACGTACATTCCCACATTTTCTTTATTGTATAAATAACTATAACGCGGAACTGTGATCTGATCTTCATAATACTGGATCAGACGACCGTTTTGGTATTCATAGCTAAGTTTATAGCGCTTGAGCCCCTTAGTCTTATGAACGTTATTGAGCTTAGTTTTATCATATTTAGTCAACTTGGCCTTATATACTTTGAGGCCTGCATCTTCTAAAAAATAGACCTTCGAACCATCATAACTGATCACGATCCGATCAAAACTGTAATTTTCACTCTTGGCTGGTTGTTCAGCAAGATATTGCTTCAAGACCCCAAAGGAGAGCTCGGAACCATAATTTAACTGGTAAGAATTAGGCGTCCGCATCAGTTTTAGATATTCATTTTTGCTGACGGTCTCTGGTTCTTCGATCTCAGTAAATTTACTTTTCTCTAAAGAGTTCATCATCAGTTCGACCACATCGATCCGGTTGCTCAAAAGCCGGCTTGGATGCTTTTTATCCATCACCGTGATCGAGACTGGGCGATAAACATCAGTTAATTTCTTCTTATCTGTTGTATTAGCGTCATCATTGATAACTTTGGTCTTATCTGAAGCTGCCATCCCAGCTAAATGCTGAAAATACACCGGTGTTACCCATATCAAAGCTGTAAAAACAACACTAAATAACACCGCAAGGATCAAAATGGTATGCAAAAACCACCCATTTAAGCGTTTATTCTTCATCCCATAGATCTCCTTCCTCGTATTCTTCATATGGTAGTGAGATATAGAAGGTCGAACCCTTCCCTTCTGTACTGTCGACCCAGATCCGGCCATGATGCAACTCGATCACTTCTTTAGAGATCGCTAGTCCAAGACCAGTCCCACCTTGCGCCCGTGAACGGGCCTTATCAACACGATAGAAACGCTCAAAGATATGCGCTAGTTCTTTTTTGGGCATCCCGAGACCTTGATCAGAGATACTCATGATGACATGATTATGCGACTCTAACAGACGACAAGTGATCACACCGCCATCGGGTGAATACTTGATCGCATTATTCATGATATTATCTACCACTTGGATGATCTTGTCGGTATCGACTTCGACCCAAAGTGTCTTATCGGTAAAATCGCGTTTGATCGTATAATTTTTTGTCACTTCGCGGGTATCATTGTTGTCCTTTTCAAGCATCATATCAAAACGATTCAAGATATAGTTGAACAATTCGTTTAAGTTGACTAACTCCAAGTCTAACTCGACTTTTCCAAGATCCATTCGCGATAAACTCAAAAGGTCATTGATCATCCGGATCATCCGGTCGGTCTCTTCTTGTGTGACCTTTAAAAAGGCTGGGGCGATCTCAGGGTCTTGCCAAGCACCTTCATTCAACGCTTCAATGTAACTGCGCATACTCGTCAATGGTGTCCGCAATTCGTGCGAAACGTTGGAAACAAATTGGCGCCGCTCGCGATCGATCCGTTGCTGTTCGGTGATATCATGCAAGACACATACGATCCCGATGATAAAACCTGAACGTCGTTGGATCAACGAAAAATTGGCATTTAAGATCTGATCGCGATTGGTGTCTAATTCATCCAAAATGATCTCATTTTGATTTTCCAAAAGTTCGCGGATCGTATATTTATCCCGGATATTCAAAATATCTAGGATCGACTTATTTCTGACCTTATCGGGTTCGACTTCTAAAGCTTCACACGCCATGTCGTTGATGATCGTGATCTTGCCCCCACGGTCAGTAGCGATCACCCCATCTGACATGTGCGATAAGATAAGATCCAAACGCCGCCGCTCTGATTCGGTCACTTCTTGAGCTTCTTCGACCCGTGCCGATAAATTATTAACGGCCTGGGCTAATTGTCCCAATTCATCACGACCATAGACTTGGACTTGACCGGAATAATCTCCACGAGCGATCCGTGCAGTTTGCTTTTTCATTTCATCGATCGGACGAGTGATCGCACTTGAAACAAGGATCGCAAGGGCTAACCCGATCCCCGTAGCGATCAATGCTGCGGTCGCAAAGATCACGATGACGTCATTGACCGAATCGTAAACACTTTCCAAATTAGCGCGGACATAGACTGCACCGACGACTGTATTGTTGTTGCCTGAAGTGTTGAACAACGGGGTGATCGCGATGTAGTAGCGCCGGTTATCCCGTTCATTGTACATCGTCTGCGAGAAATTACGTCCACTGTACAAAACTTGTTTAATGCTACTATTCGTTGCTTTTTGCCCGATCATCGAGCGATTATTCACATTATTTTCGCCCCGGATCACACCTTTAGCATCTACGACTTGAATATCTGAAATATTATTATTATTGATATCATCTAAGATATTTTTGATCCGCTCATTTGCTTCACTCGTATCGGCTTCATTCAATTGCGTGACTAGCAAATTATTGACATAAGCTGGCATTTCCACACTTTGCTTAAATTGTTTTAAATTCTCACTTTTTAAGCGTTGCACAAACACCGCACCAACGATCTGAAAGGCTAAAAACAACAGTAAAGCAAAAACCAGTGCGATCTTAAAATGGATCGACTGGAAAAAATGCAATTTCTTATTCATTTTACTCGGCCTCTGGATTACGTAAATAATAGCCGACCCCACGGCGTGTTACCAACCAGACTGGGCGACTAGGGTTATCTTCGATCTTTTCGCGCAAACGGCGGACCGTTACGTCAACTGTCCGAACATCCCCAAAGTAATCATAACCCCAGACTGTCTGCAACAAGTGTTCTCGAGTCATGACTTGCCCAATGTGTTTGGCTAAATAGTAAAGCAATTCAAATTCACGGTGGGTCAATTCGATATTTTCATCATTTTTAGAGACCACATATGCCTCCGGGTGGATCGTTAAGTTTCCAATCACAATGTCACTATTTTTTTCTTTTTCTTCACTTTGAGCACTGGCTACTACGGTTGCTTGGCGCCGTAAATTAGCCTTGACCCGGGCGATCAATTCACGGTTAGAAAATGGTTTGGTCACATAGTCATCAGCACCCATTTCTAAGCCTAAGACCTTATCTAATTCAGTATCTTTAGCCGTCACCATAATGATAGGCATTTCATATTTTTTCCGGACTTCCCGTGCTACTTCGAGTCCATCGACTTTAGGTAACATCAGATCCAAAATGATCAGATCAGGCAAGACCTCTTCGACCTTATCTAAAGCTTCTTGACCATCTTCGGCAGTGTATACATCGTAACCTTCTTTGGTCAGATTGAACTTAATGATATCTAAGATCGGTTTCTCATCATCTACAACTAAAATCTTTTTCATAAGTTTAAATTCCTCTTTATATAAATTACATACATATCACTGTGGGCACTACTGCCCCTTGGATGTAGTTCAATAGATCATACCACCCCTATTGTACTACAAACTCAGCTTCGGTTACAGAAACTCAGTAGCATGGCCCTGACCGTTTCGTTCAAAATACACAAAAAAAACAGCAACTACAGAGCAAGATCTGCAATTGCTGTTAGTAAATCTCTGATGGGTGGTCAGGGGATCGAACCCTGGACCCACGGATTAAGAGTCCGTTGCTCTGCCAGCTGAGCTAACCACCCATTTCATCAACGAATAATACTATATCAAAGAAATGACCAAAGCGCAAGAGTTTTTTGGTAAAAAACTAAAAATGCACCACAAAGATCCTTTCCGATCAATTATTTGCGAGTAGCCCGCCTTAATTTTTGTTTACTTCTCGCAGTAGATTCGTCAACCTTTTTCTCTTTATTAGGCTGGATCAAGATACCTTTTCAAAACTGAACTGCAGATGACGATCCGCCAATACATCATTTTGCAACGGGTCACAGTTGCCAAACAGTTACTGTGTACTAGCAGCGATATTCAAAAGCTCCCGCAAGTATTGGGCTTTAGTGACTACGCCCATTTCGCTAAAACTTTCAAGCGTCTCACAGGAATGACACCTAAGCAGTTTAGGCTCCAAAATTATCAGGCATAAAAAAATCCCCGAGATATGCTCTCGGGGAAAGTGATGGGTGGTCAGGGGATCGAACCCTGGACCCACGGATTAAGAGTCCGTTGCTCTGCCAGCTGAGCTAACCACCCAATTTATCAACAAAAAATATTATAGCAAAGAAGCCCTGCTAAAACAAGCAAAATTTTAAAAATATTTTTATGGATAAAAATAAGATCTGTTTGGACAACCCCAAACAGATCTTATTTTCTAAATTCAGTTGTTTATAATGAGCCTCGGCGCTGATGCACCAAGGTGTAGATCTTTTTGATCACGAAATACAATAATGGTACGCAGATCGCCGTTGAAATGGAATTGATGACAGTCGCCGGTAAGCTGAAAAAGGCGGCCACCGCAGCTGTTTTAAAGCTTGTCCCGACCATCAATGCTTCAACGATCGAAGCTAGATACGAAGTCACGATCTTAGTCGATCCTGCAGCTATCGCCAAAATCATGATATTTCGCTGACTGTCAACATATCTCATAGCCTTGAAAAGTCCGGAAATTATCAAAGCTACAACTATGACCTCAAGCATCGTCAGCCAAGAGACAGCAATGTATCCATTTAAGATATCAAAACCACCCAGGCCAATGATACCGGCCAACATACCATTGCGTTTTCCCAAAAAAAGAATCGCTGTTACTGTCAATGTATTGCCAAAATGGATAAACGGGCGGCCGACCATCGCAGGGATCGGGATCCGTAACGTCCAAATGCCAATATAGATCAGTGCAGCAAATAGACCCGTTAAAATGACCGCCCGCAATGTATTTTGCTGGTCACGCAACATAGTATTTCCTCCAAAAAATCATAACTTTTCTAACAAATATGGTAATGCACGCGCATAATCGACGCCAAAACGCTGATCTCTAGGGGTCGGTGTCAGCTTTATCGCCTGAAAAATAAATTCCATCGCGAGATTCGCAGCAGCCTTGACCGCTTTTCCCTTCATGATCCCCGCCAGTAAAGCACTGGCAAACAGATCACCTGTCCCAAAAAAGTTCCCAGCCAATTTGGGACGCGTCAAGATCCAAGTTTGGCCCATTTCATAACCGATCACGGCTATCTTGTCACCGCAGTCTATCCCAGTTAAGATCGCAGTTTCTAACTTGAATTTAGTTGCAAAACGCACAAGCAGTTGCGTTGCTTCAGCGATCGCTAGTGGAGAAGTAGTCAAAGCCTCATCTAAAAGCAGTTGGGCTTCCGTTAAATTTGGAGTTGCGATCGTTGCTTGGTGCACTAATTTGCGCATCTGTGCTACATAATTCATGTCAAAACCGCGGTAAAGTTTACCATGGTCGGCCATTACGGGATCAACTAAAAAAAGCGTTTCAGGTGTCTTAAGAACTGACAAATGCTGTAAGATCACATCTAAAGGTCTAGCCCCCAAATATCCCAGATAGACGGCTGAAAACCTAAGTTGTAATTTTTGCCAATGCTGGAGAATGTGTGACATTTCAGAAGAAAGATCTAAGTAGGTATTTTCACCAAAGCCCCCCGTATGCGTTGATAAGAGTGAGGTCGGTAAAACATCTGGTCTCAAGTTTGCAGCCGCCAGCAAGGGTAGCGCTACACTCATGGAAACCTGACCCACACAGGACAGATCCTGACTGATCAAAACATCGGCATGCATTCTGTCACATCCTTTTCATACATCTGCAACTGATATCTGTTAGAGCGCTCAAACATAAGAGCTTGTATGTATTATATCATCTTTAATGTTTACTAACCACGGCATTTGGCATTCTTTTGCATTTAATTGTGGAATTATTGCATGCAACATTATATAATACTTCTATTAATTTAGTTAAAGGAGTTTTTTGTATGTCGATCATCTCAACTGTCCTGATCATAGTCGTTGCCCTGGAAGCTCTCTATATCATGGGAATGGAAATGTTTGGGAGTGAAGAAAAATTACATCAAACTTTTGGCCTTAGAAAAGAGTATCTCAAAATGCCCGAAGCGCGTGTCGCAATGGCTAACCAAGGACTATACAATGGTTTTATCGGTATCGGTCTCTTGACCTGTCGCTTTATTTTCCCAGAAAATGCTCAATATATGGGGAGTATGATGTTTGTGATCTTCGTTATTGTCGCCGCAGTCTATGGCTGGTTAAGCGCTAAGAACCCTAAGATCCTACTTGCCCAAGGAACACCAGCTATCCTGGCTTTACTTGCACTTTTGATCTTTAAATAAAAAAGGGTCGCCTGAATGAAAATTCAAGCGACCATTTTTATTACTATTTATTTTACCAAACGAATAAACCAACCATTGCTGCAGATAAGAGGGAAACTAAGACCCCTGAAAGCAACATGTAGCCAACGTTTTTGGAGATAAGATCGTTCTTTTCACGATCAACGATACCTTTGAAACAGCCAATGATCATCCCGACCGTTGAGAAGTTAGCAAAGGAAGTTACAAAGACTGTCAAGACAGCTTTGTAGTGTGGTGCAAAGTCATTGATCGTGCTTGTTACACGACCCATAACAACAAATTCATTTGTAACTAATTTTGTACCCATATATTGTGCAAATTGGAAAGCTTCGCCGTGTGGTAAGCCCATCAACCATGCAAGTGGGTACATAATGATCCCGAGAATGTGTTCCAAGGAAAGCCAAGGATTGATCATACCAAGTAACTTATCGATCAAGGCTGCCAAAGCAACAAAGGCGATAACGTTAGCGGCAATGATCAAGACCAAGCGACCAGCGCCTAAGATGGAATCACCCAAGAAGGAGAAGAATGGTTCTTTTTTAGCATTACCATCAGCATCAACATCACCGATCTCAGTTTCAGCCATCGCTGAGCCTTTCATCGTAGCGATCGTGTCTTCTTCTGGTGTAACAGTGACTGGGTTCAATAAAGCAACTACGATCAACGCATTGATAACGTTGACTGGAACCGCCGTAAGGATATATTCCCCAGGCATCATTTGCGTATAAGCACCGATGATCGAAGCTGTCACACAGCTCATCGACATCATCGCTAACGTTAAATTACGTTTAGCATTGATCTGCTTAAGTTGTAAAGAAGAAACCGCCAAAGCTTCTGTGTTACCAAGAAACATCATTTCGATCGCAAAGAATGATTCAAACTTAGGTTGTCCTGTAATAAAGGATAACCCACGTCCGATCCACTTGATGATCCATGGCAAGATACCGATATAAGTCAAGATATCAAACAATGGAACGACCATCAAAATTGGAAGCAACACTTGCACGAACCAGTCCATTTGTTTAACTTGGACCATGCTTGGAAGTGCAAATTCGATCCCGATATATGCGATCTTCATCAATTCGTTAAAACCAGCAGCAGCACCTTGAACGATCATCCGTCCACCTTCAAAGCTGGTCAAGAACCAAGCTAATACGAGGTTAAAGATGACCATCGTACCTACACCACGCCAATTGATCTCACTGCGGTTCTTAGAAAAGATCACGCCGACCGCAAGGAAGATCACTAAACCTAAAACATTTATTGCTAAATACAAGATTATTTCTCCTCTCTCTATCAATAAAATAAATAGCAATTTATAAATGACTGTAAAACTTCAATTAGTATATCTATTTCTTTGGGATTTGTAAATATTTTTATTAACATGGTTTAATTTTTAAAAATAATAAAAATATAATTTAATCCGCCAAAAGATACGTACCAATCGCAAGTAATAAACTTAACAAACTACAAAAATAGCAAACATTGCTCAATACCATCTCCGAACGATTACCTAGAGATTATAATGTTAACCAAAAAATAATTTAAAATCACACTTAATTTTAGCAAAACATTCGGAAGTGGTAAAGAATGACGCCCAAAAATGAAAGCGCTTGACTTTTGAGTGTCATTTAGTATAATCAAAGGTGAAAGGGGGGCAATTAAGCCTTCACATGTTGCGCACATACTAGCGTCTGACATTGACGTAGCAGGTGTTTTGGACACTTTGGTCTGAGGGCTTGGATCCTCCTTTTAGAACCACCCCCGACAGTTCAAATAAACGGATCGCCAATAATGTAAAATAAGATCGTGAAAGAACATAAAGGTGGCGATGAAAGGTCTATTTGATTGTGCTATATATAATATAGACCATGGAACTCCTAGCTAGCTTCCATGGTCTTTTTCTGTATTTAACAAGGTTTTTAGAAATTAAAACGAATGTTATATCCAATGTAGATCATATTTTTCGTTTTTTATTAATATCATCACTATTTACTAAGCCATACCTCTTAAACTTTACCTAAGCTGTTTTAAGTTTACTTTAAATCTCTTTGTAACCAGTTCCATCCCCTTGCTTATCATAGTAAAATATACTTAAATTATTCGAACTATTAAATCACATAGAAAGGTAGGTAACACGAGTGGACGACCCTTATCCGCCTCGCGCTATTTTTGTACGCTTAGAAAAGATTTTCTTTGTCTATCGTAGTTAGTGCTAGGCAGCAAATGTTAGTGCTAGATATGAATTACAGAAAGGAAATATAATAAGTGAGACCTTATCAGAAGAATTTAGAAGAATTACTACAAAATTATGAGCAAGAGGACCCTTTACAGGGCCTTTCAACCAAAACTGCAACTGAAAGACTAGCAAGTGACGGGCCTAATGCCCTAGTTGCTAAAAAAACACCAAACTGGCTGTTATTTATCCGCCAGTTCAATAACATGATCATCTATATCTTGTTATTTGCGACACTATTGACGCTTTTTCTAGGACACTATACCGACGCGATCGTGATCAGTGTCGTGATCATCGCCAACGCTATGATCGGTTACTATCAAGAAGCAAACGCCGCTGATGCTTTAGCTAAGATCAAAGACTTGCTGGCAACTAATGCCACGGTCTACCGTGATGGGATCCGACAAGATATCGATGCGACCAAATTAGTTCGGGGCGATGTCGTCTTTCTTGAAGCGGGTGACCAAGTTCCCGCCGATCTACGTTTGATAAAGACCGCTGACCTTAGGATCCAAGAGTCCGCTTTGACGGGTGAAGCAGATGCGGTGACCAAACACGCTGATGCTTTAGAAACAGCTGACTTACCTTTGGCTGAACAAGCAAACATGGCTTTTTCATCCACTACAGTCGTCAACGGTTCTGGTTTAGGCGTGGTCGTAACGACCGGTGAAAAAACCGAATTAGGAAAGATCTCGACCGCAGTTGCTAGCGCTAAAACGCGGCCAACTCCATTAGTCAAAGAGATCAACGCTTTAGGTAAAACCGTTTCACTTTGCGTTTTAGGGGCAGCCGTCTTACTGTTTATCTTAGGTTTTATCTTTGAGACCTATTCCCTACCCATCTTGACTTTAGCGATCGTAACGATGATCGTTGGCTCGATCCCTGAAGGCCTGCCAGCTACAACTTCGGTGATCTTAGCTTTAGGTGTGTCTGACCTCGCTAAAAATAAAAATGCGATCGTTAAATCACTGCCTTCAGCTGAAACATTGGGGGCGGTCGATGTGATCGCAACAGATAAGACCGGGACATTGACTAAAAACGAAATGACCGTGACCGACATTTACATTGATGAACGTCATTTTTCCGTCAGTGGTAGTGGTTATGCTCCAACTGGGACGTTATTTATCAATGGTGAAGCGACTACTGAACGTGAAGCTAAGCTAAAAGAGCTTCTCTTAGCTGGTTATTTTGCCAACGATACGACTTTGACCCAAGTTGATGATACTTGGACGATCAACGGTGAACCAACTGACGGAGCTTTCTTGACCGCTTATCACAAGTTGATGCCAAACAAAGAAAGTGTCCAACTAGAAAAATTAGATCTCTTGCCTTTTGATTCGTTCCACCGTTACATGGCAAGCCTTATCCAGCTTTCAAATGGTGCTAAAAAGATCTATCTGAAAGGTGCACCAGATAAGTTGTTCAACTTTGCCCAACAACAAGATCCAAACTTTGAGCGTTCATTTTGGCAAGCCAAAGCCGACCATTTAGCCAACCAAGGCAAACGCATCGTGGCTTTAGGTGTGATCAAAGACGCTGACCAAATCACTGAACTAGAACATGAACATCTCGAAAATGGCTTTACCTTCCTGGGCTTGACCGGGATCATCGACCCGCCACGCCCAGAAGTTATCACAGCTTTACGTGAGATGAACAAAGCCAAAGTCGAAGTCAAAATGATCACCGGCGACGCTCCCCTGACCGCAGCTGCGATCGGACGTCAATTAGGCTTATCTGATGGTGAATTGCACACGATCACTGGGGTAGAATGGGATCAACTGACGGCAAAAGAAAAGTGTGAAGCAGCCGTTAAAAATCAGATCTTTGCTCGGACAACACCGGAAAACAAACTCGAGATCATCGAAGCTTTACAGCAAAGTGGCAAGGTTACGGCGATGACTGGTGACGGTGTCAATGATGCCCCTGCGTTGAAAAAAGCTGACATTGGGGTTTCTATGGGGATCAAAGGAACTGACGCTGCTAAAGAAGCTTCCGATATGATCTTAACCGATGATAACTTTGCGACTTTAGCTACTGCGATCAAAGAAGGTCGCCGGATCTACGACAATATCAAAAAGAGTATCCTCTTCTTATTGCCGACCTCATTTGCTGAAGGGCTGATCATCTTCTTGACGATCCTTTTCAACCAAGAGATGCCTTTGCAAGCGACCCAACTGCTTTGGATCAACTTAGTCTCTGCGATCACGATCCAATTTGCGTTCATCTTTGAACCAGGTGCAAGTGACTTGATGAAACGTCCACCACGTAAGAGCAATAGCCGCTTGATCTCAGGACGTGAAATGCTTCAGTTAGGCTATGTTTCATTACTGATCGCCTTAGTCGGCTTAGGTGCTTATGAGCTGCTGATCGCGACAGGTGCTTCGGCAACGCTAGCAAGTACAGCGATGGTCAATATCATCGTCTTTAGCAAGATCTTCTACTTGTTCAACATCCGCACCGAAGAATCGGCCTTCTCGAGTGCTTCATTTACAAATAAAAAGGCCTTCTCGATCATCTTAATCATGATCTTGTTACAAATGGGATTGACCTACTTGCCATTCATGCAAGATGCCTTTAGCACAACGGGGATGCAACTAGGCGAATGGATCTTGACGATCGTCTGCGGTTTTAGCGTGCTAGCTGTGACTGAATTGGATAAATTCTTTAAACTTCGCTTAGCTCGGGCTAGAAACTAATTTTAAATGAGAAGCTCACCATGGTGTTTAGGCATCATGGTGAGCTTTTTTGCTATCCATTGCCACACGCTTCTTGCGCTAGATCTCAAACACCTATGTTACAATAAAGCTAAAAAAGAAGGTGTCTACATGTCCGAAACTATCTCGTGTCGGCAAACACTTGCCGTGACTAGCCATCGCGTCCTAGCTAGCGACCTAAACGAACATGAAACTGTCTACGGGGGCGCACTACTATCTCTACTCGACGGGACGGCCTCGATCTCTGCCAGTCGTTTTGCCCGCTCACAATGTGTCACAGCTGCCCTCGACCAGGTCAACTTCATCAAGCCTTTTGTGCTAAATGACTCACTATGTATCGAAAGCTACGTGACTGGGCACGGTAAACGGTCGCTCGAAGTTTTCGTCAAAGTCATCGGCGAGCATCTCGATACCGGTGAACGTTTCTTAGGGATGACCGCCTTTTTGACCTTTGTTGTTTTAGATAAACAAGTCATTTTACCCGAACTGAGCGCTGAAACACTGGAAGAAAAAAGCCTCTGTGCTGACTTTCAAAAACGCGAAGCTTATCGACGCCAAAAAATAGCCGAACAAAAGAAACTTCAAGCTTCATTGAGCCTAGATTTTCCGTGGCAAAGTTAAAATTATCAAAAAAGCACGCCTTGAGCCGATCTCAAGACGTGCTTTTTTAATATTATTTTTTGTTCGTTAAAGAACCACTATCGACCGCACCTTGCGCCAAGTTCAATAACAACTTGATCGCTTCTTCATAACTACAAGCTCTTTCGTTCATAACTGTCCTGATCAACTCTTCAGTTGACGTCTTAGATGAGATCATCATACTAGTTCCGCACTATATCATGTGAGCAACACCAAAAGGATATAGCCTTCCTTTCTCCAAGATCTGAAGCGCCCCGCTTCTCTTACCGTACATTGAACACTCATAGCAGGCCCACATCTAACCTTTGATCTGCCACGTATGTCTACCACCAACTAGCAAACACGTGTTCATTTATTTTCGTTACTTTTATATTCTAGCGCGCCACCATCAAAAAATAAAGCATTAATATTATTCAATTTTTTTAACTATCGCAACTATCCGTGGTAAGACAAGCAAACTTCCCTATAAAAAAATTTTGGACTTCTTTTTTATTCATTTTCACTCGCAAATATTCATTAAAAGCTTTAATAACAACAATAATACGATTTTTCTTATAGTCCGCCACAAAGCCTTATCCAACTTGCTTTTATAGTCATTTACATTCTTTTATATGTTATTATTAATTAAACTTTTAATATACATAAGTTAATAGTTATGGTTGTTTGAGATAAAATTTTGCGTAGCTAGTTAAAAACAATTGACGTTCATTTCAAAAACAGCTATAATCGCACTAACTTGATCGAACTATCGCTTTGATGAGATGAGTGGCAACGCCCAACAGAGACTAGCTCAATGCTGAGAGAACTAGATGTTAGCCACGGATGAACTCGGAGCTGTCCAACGGTGCGAGCCGTTAACGTCCGAACTGGGCCTCCAATTCATGAGATAGCCAGTGTGAGCTGACTATAAATCAAGGTGGTACCGCGGTAAAACGTCCTGACGATTCTTTCGTGAGGGCGTTTTTTGTTTCTAGCAAAGAAAGGTGGAATTTTGATGACAAATAAGCAATTAGTATTACAAACTGATTTTGGTTTAGGAGATGGTGCGGTCAGTGCGATGTATGGTGTCGCTAAAACGATCGCTCCCGCATTGCATGTGGCCGATCTGACCCATGAGATCACACCTTACAACATTTGGGAAGCTTCCTATCGTCTCTACCAAACGCTCAGTTATTGGCCAGTTGGAACGGTCTTTGTTTTCGTCGTTGATCCTGGCGTCGGAAGCGAACGTAAAAGCGTCTGTGCGCTCACTAAAACGGGTCACTATGTTATTACACCAGACAACGGTACCCTTACGCATATCGCCAAATTTTTTGGTTTAAAAACCGTCCGTAAGATCAATGAAACTACGAGCCGCTTGCCCCACTCCGATGAAAGTCACACCTTCCATGGCCGCGATGTCTACGCTTATAATGGTGCCCGCTTAGCCAGTGGCCAACTCGATTTTTCTGATATTGGACCTAAGATCGACCCAGCCACGATCGTCAAATTGCCACCAGTCGTCACTGCCGATTTGATCACCGGCATGGTCGATATCTTAGATGTGCGCTTTGGCTCAAAGAAAAAGCGGACTTGGTATACACAACAACCGTTCAAAGCAAGCGACTGGTTCGTCGTCATTTTAGCTATCGCATTATTTGGGATCACACTTTACCTCTTCAAATTGAATCATGGGCGTTTTTATGACCCATTCAACTAAAAAAGCTACCAGTCTACACTGATAGCTTTACATAGAACGATC
>OLSD01000792.1_pt1 | contig 29423 bp, 37 predicted proteins | sample 1672211 | NCBI WGS metagenome assembly OLSD01 (sample SAMEA3136659, study PRJEB25190) | human gut metagenome | reverse complement strand
AACTCACGGAGAATTTTGGCAAACGCCAAATAATCATTTAATGGGACACGGATGCTATAATTGTGGAAAACGAAAAAAAACTACTAATGATTTTATAGAGGAATCAATAAAAATACACGGTTCTAAATACGATTATAGTAAAACAGAATATACTTCAGCCAATAACAAAGTCTGTATTATTTGTCCTGAACACGGAGAGTTTTTTATACGTGCTTCAAGTCATTTAAGTGGTTGTGGATGTAAAAAATGTGCAACAAAAAATACAGCAGACTCCCAACGCAAAGATATTAAATTATTTATAGAAGAAGCAAGAGCGATTCACGGAAATAAGTATGATTATACTAAATCAGAATATATAAATGTAAATAAAAAAATATGCATAATATGCCCTGAACACGGAGAGTTCTGGCAAACTCCAAATGCACATATTAGATTGCGAGAAGGTTGCCCTCAATGTAAAAATAGTAGAATGTGCGATTATCTTACAAGATATTTAACTGAAAACAATGTAATTTTTGAAAAAGAAAAAACATTTGAATGGTTAAAATATAAAAATAATATGCTTTTAGATTATTACTTACCTGAATATAATATAGCAATAGAATGTCAAGGAGGGCAACACTTTGTAAATGTTAAAAAATTTGGTGGTTCTAACGGCCTTAAAGTTATACAAGAAAGAGATTACCTAAAATATCAACAATGTCTTGAAAACAATGTTAAAATAATATATATACTACCTAAAAGGTATAAAAAGAATATTGGAGAATTTATTTATAATAAAGATAATACAATAATCTTTGAGGACCCCAATTTTTTAAATATTTTAAAAACAAAATTAATAAAATAATTGACAGCAAAATATTATAAAAAGATGAAAGATGGTAGATATGAGGTTGTTAAGGATATTGTCCTTCAATCAGGAAGAGAGATGTTCAAGAAAGGTATAATCATATACCGAACAAATGGTGTTTACTATACGGAAAGAGGAATGTTACCTCCCGAATACCAAGACTTTCTCAGAGATTTTATGAGAGAGGAAGAGGATTTGGGATGGGAATATATTTGCCCGCTGAAAACTTCCGTGGCATATCAAAATGAAAAAGAGGACCTTGATTAAGTCCTCTTTTTTTAATTCAACAATTTCTTAAGATATTCCACAAAAGGCTTATAAGCAAGATAATCAACGGCAAATGCTCCAATAAGAATTGGCCAAGCCTTTACATAAGCAAGCCATCCGATAGTGCCAATAGCACCCATGACTGCGAATATCAAAATTAGAAAAATCCAAAATTTCTTCATAATATAAATTATTAAAAATGAATTATTTAAGTTCTTTTATATCCTAAAACATCTTTAAATGATAAGAAATATCTACCTGATGCGGTTTGGAGAACTTCAAGGCCAGCTCTGCGGTTGGCCCATTTTTCTGTATAGAAAGAATAGTAATTAGGATGTTTTTTGGTATCTCTAAATGTTGCCCAACAAAGTGACGGAAGTCCGATGATAAGCAAATATAAAGGACCCATTAACTTACTGTCGAATGTATGCCCCTCTTGTTCATGGGCTACCACAGCGGGTTTCTTGGCATTATATGGGCTTACAAAAGCAAAAGTACCCAAAGATATTCCGCCCATCATTTTTGTACCCTCAAATGCAAAACAATATTTCTTGTAAGATATAAGTCTTAATTTCCCTAAGAATGGCATCATGCAAAGGGCAACAATGTTTTGTGGGAGTTGCCATATGAACAATAATATGAAAATTAAAATATGAAAAACTTTTTTCATAAAATTTATACTATTTTATAGATAAATAGTTTGCTTTTAACAAATTAATTTGTATATTAAAATTATGATTGATTTGAATAGTATAATATTAGGAGACGCTGAAGAAAAATTGAAGTTGATTGATGATGAATCCATTGACCTTGTAGTGACTTCCCCTCCTTATGATAATTTGCGGAAATATAACGGAATTGGGGATTCTTGGAATCATGATAAATTCAAGGCAATTGCAAATGAATTGAAAAGAGTCCTTAAAAGAGGTGGCGTTATTGTTTGGAATGTCAATGACAAGACAGAGAAAGGTTCAGAAACAGGTACATCTTTCAGACAAGCATTATATTTTATGGATATTGGATTGAATCTCAATGATACAATGATTTGGGAAAAATCGAATCCATTACCTCAGGTTAAACAGCCTCGTTACAATCAAGTTTTTGAATATATGTTTGTTTTTTCAAAAGGTTCTCCGAAAACGTTTAATCCAATAATGGTTCCGTGCAAATGTGCTGGACAAAATTATGATTCAACATGCAAAAATATGGGCGGAGAAAACGGAAGGACGGAAAAGCATTTCAAGATTAATAATGAAAAGGTTGATTCAAATATTTGGAATATGGCGGTGGCGCAAAATAAAACAATCCATCCGGCAACATTCCCAATGGAATTGGCAGTCAGACATATTAAATCATGGTCAAATGAAGGAGATATTATCCTTGACCCATTTTTAGGTAGTGGAACAACAGCTCTTGCTGCAATTGATTTGAATAGAAAATTTATAGGCATAGAAATGAATGAAGAGTATTATGATTTAGCAAAAAGTAGAATTAATGAAAGAAATAATTTGATTTTTTGATATTTATTTTGTATATTTGCAATGTTAGAATTGGGGAATGGTGTAACGATTAGCACATGAAACTTTGACTTTCAAAGAGGATGGGTTTGATTCCCCCTTCCCCAACAAAATTAAATCTTGCTTATCAATAGCAAGATTTTTTCTTTTATATAAAGTTGTATTTAAAATAAAAATTTTGTATATTTGCTTTAGCCTCATTCTGAGGATAAAATTTAGTTTAATTGATATTTTAAGAAAATTTTATAAGAAAATGAAAAGCATTACAATTGACGGTCGGCTTGGAAAGGATGCCGAGGTTTTGGAGACAAAGAATGGAATTCCTTATGTAAAATTCAGTGTTGCCAATGATTCATATTCAATGGGGGAGATAAAGACTGAATGGTTTGATGTAACAAGTTTTGACAAAAATGTGATTGAGAATCGTGTCAAGGCTTTGACGAAGGGAAGATATGTTATTGTAACAGGAACACCATTGTCTAAAGTTCATATAACCCAAGATAGAAAAGTGTATCTTAATCAATATATTACTGCAATATCTATTGAAACGCCTTCTTTTGGAAAAAGGAATGATGATAATTCATCAGAAGCCCAAAGACCAAAGGTATCAACTTATACAGGAGGAACGCCTACAACATTTTCCCGTCCATTGCCTCCACCGCCGTCTCAGCCACAGCCACAGCCTCAAGTACAGCCTCAAGTACAGTCAGCACCATCAACCGCACCTCAATATGCAGCAACGGCTTATGATATGGCGAATGATGACTTGCCATTTTAATTAATTGAAAATTATGGAATTAAAGTTTGATAAAGAAAACAAGATTCTTTCCATATCTATGAGCAATGGAACAAAAATAGAATTGCCACCTCAATATGTAAAAGAATTGGTTAATTTACTTGATAAAAACAAGAAAATTATTCTTGATGAGGAGAATGATGATAATAGTTCTCTTGAAATTGTTTGGAATCCTCGTTCAAGGAGACATGAGCCAAAGAAGAAACAATAACTGTGTATCATCGGTTATTGTTGCAAGGAATCGGATTCATATGGCTACCGGTTCCTTGTTTTTTATTAATATTTTTTGTATATTTTATTAAAAATAATAAATTTTAAAATGATAACAGTTCGAGAAATTAATACCGTTGATGATTTCAACGAGTTCAAAGATTATGAGAAGGAAACCCTTCATATTTTAAAGGTTGGCGCAAGTTGGTGTCAGCCGTGCAAAATGTTGACATCCACAATTAAGGGGCTTGATTCCGAAAAGACATTGCACTCTCTTTTTGCTGAGGTAGATGTTGATGAAGTAGAAGAGATTGCTGATATTCTTAACATCAGAAACGTTCCAGTTCTTGTCTATTACAAGAATGGAGAAGAAGTCAAACGAACCGTAGGTTTGGTTATGGCTGATGAGATTTATAAGACAATAGAAGAACTTAGCAAATAATTTATGGCTTGGGTTGTAGGAATTCTTAAATTTATATTCGGCTTTGTTGGGATTGCAGCATTGGGTTTGTTCATCATATCATTGATTTCAGTGATAATCAATCCAAAATTTGTCACCAATGATAAAGGGGAAGTGATTGACCCGACTGCTGATGGAAGATATTGGCTTTTGATAATAACAGCAGCCGCATTGGCTTTAGTGATAGCATTACCATAAATAAAATGGAGGATTACGGAGTAAAAATGGATAATGAATGGCTTTATGAGACAATTACTGAAATAAAGGGAAGTAATTGGCTTTATAAACTATTATGCTTTATTACGGGACGAAGAAAAAAGAAGATGACTTATAATGAGTATTTTCTTTTATTGTATGGTTTGAACCGAAGGAAATTAGGCGAAAAAAAAGCAAAGGAATTGTCCTTAAATAGAATTCTTACAATCTATAAAGAATTGCATAATAATCAATTACCAAAAGGAGTTTAATTATGGCGATGGGAAAAGATGATTATCAGCACTTTGTATGTATTGTGGCAGGAGATAATCCGGATAGTTTAATTAAAGAATATGATTCAAATATAAAAGTTGAGCCTTATTTGGTTTATAAGTATAAGGATGCAAGGAAGATAAAGGAAAAATATATTGAATATTATCAAGAGGCGTTGAAAGCAATTGATGATGAAAGGATTGATGTTACTTATGATGGCAAAAAAGATGAGGAATATTTAAATCTTCAAAAGATGGAGGTTCAAGATGCAATCCAAGACCTTGCGGAGATGGATGACAATGAATTTTTTTCAAATATTGTTGAGAATGATGAGGACAAAGGACTTTTTGTTGATGATAAGACAGGTGATATATATTCCAACAAAAACAAGAATGGCAAATATTCGTATTGCGCATTAGGAAAATTGTTTTCAATACCGTTTCTTCTTAAAGACGGAAGAGAAGTGTATCAATCCAAGAAAGGTGATATCAATTGGGATAAAATGCACCTTAACGGTGGAGATATTTATGAGCGGGCTTGGGATATGGTTATGAATAATTCTAAACCACAGAATGAATATGAGCAACAGATTTTTGATAATATGCAGGACAAAAAATCATATTTCAAGAAATTTGAAACCAAGGAAAATTATGTGGCAAGCAATACCGCTTTTTGGGGATATGCTTTTGTTTCTGACATGACTGGATGGCTTGATGCTGATGGTAAAGACCAGTTTACATGGATGAAAACTTTTTATGACATGTTCATAAAGAATTTGCCTGATGATACTTTACTTACAATTTACGAATGTAGAAAATAAAAAATGGGGAGTCTAAAAAATAGATTCCCCATTTTTGATATATGGAAATTTTAGTTTTTAGTTTTCTCCGAAGATTGCATCATCAGCGAATCCGATTGTCATCTTGCCACCGTTTTCAGAAACCTTAATTTCTTTATCTGTACCGACAAGAACGCTCTTAAGGATATCCATAATCATTGAATCAAGATTGTTTTCAATATTAGATACACGTCCTTCAAGTTCTTTGATATAGTCATTAAGATTAACGGTTGTTCCATCTTCCTTAGTATAGAACATATCTTTAGCATTGCTTGAAGCATAATATTCTACACCTTTTCCGACAACATTCACACGTCTGATAAGAGAATGGATATTCCCGGCTTCTTCTGGTGTAACAGTGGTGATTGTAGGTCCATTAACAATGATAGAATCACTTATTGTATGCACAACAGAACCCGGCGTTTCATAATCTCCATTAAGAATATCAATTTTATCATCAGTATGTTTATTGGCGGCAGTAAGGGTTGTTTCCGCTGAATTCTTAACAAAATCGGTAGATGCAAGAGTATTGGCAAAGCCACCCTCATTATCAACACGGGCAGTAATCACTTTTCCGTCAATTCCAATGAAATCATTTCCGGATGTATAAATATCCATGAATTTATCAAGAGAAATGACTGTTGATTTTTCACCGCCGTCTATATTCCAAGTGAAAGTTAACGTATTTTTGCTATCATCAAGGACAACATCATTAAGCATACCGTCCTTTATGAAATCACTTGCATCGAATCCCACAGAATGAGTTCCATCGGCAAGTTTGAGCCAAATATATTTATTCCCCTCTTTATTATATTCAACATCAATGACTTTACCATTGTTAATTTGATTGATGGCATCTTGAATGGTTGAATTAATGGTTTCAGAAGATTTTGCTATTTGGCTATCAGCATATTCTTTGGCATCAGCAAGTATCGTTTTACAAGCAGTATCAATTGCCGCATCAACGCCAATTACTGACAATGTGTCATCACCAACAACAAGATATTCATTTCCATCACCTTCTTTGATTGACACTACATTGTCTTCGTTGCTGAGACCTTTTCCGAAATGGGCATCTGTGAAATATTTTGAGATTTCAACAGCAACTAATTCATAAGTTCCGTCATTTCTGAGATAAATAAAATTAAGAGTGTCATTACCATCACCTCTTGATGTATAATTACCTGTAACAGAATCAATTGTGTCTCCTAATTTACCTGTTTCCACTCTTGACAATGCACTTTCTTTGGCTATTTCAATGACATCGCCAATTGGCTGCCCATTAGCACCTTCCAATTGATATGCTTGCTTAATAGCCGCAGATGATGGGGTAACAGACTTAATCTTAAGCAATGTTCCAAGAACAGCAATACCACTGTCATAAATTGTTTCAGCATCAGCCGTTTTGGTTATTGTGTTGTTATCAACCTGAAGTGATAATTTAGTTCCGGTGGCAGATGGCTCTACAATAATATCTTTTGATGATACTTTATTTTCTGTAATTTGATTCTGAAGAATCTCATCTTGCTCTTTGCGGGTTTGTGCTTCAATCGCAATTTTTTCATCAATTGTAGTATTGAATTCATCTTTGATTGATTGAGCGGATTCATTGATTGCTTCATGAATTCCTTTTGTTTTAATAGCACCGTTTTCGTCAATTTCAAGGAATTCCTCTCCTTCCATAATATTGATGGAAACAACATGGTCAAGAACTTTAAGTCCGTCACCAAATTCCGCCTCCATCAAGAAATTCTCATAATCAATTCCGACAAAAGTAAGGCTTCCCTCTTCATTTCTATAAACAATATAAAGAAATTCATGGTCCTTGTCTAATTCATCGGTATCATATTGGAGTTTATAAGATTTTTTGCCATCAACTGTTTCTTCGGTAACACCTGTTGCGCCTTTAAAGCCTATTTGCGCATCTACCAGTGCATTATCTTTATAGATTTTGATATGTTCTCCAAGCGTTTTGTCTTTGCCGTTTATAAGGGCGTATTCATCTCTTATATTTGCACTTGAAGATTCGACCATTTTGATTGTTGCAATATTATCATTGATTGATTGTTTAACATCATCAAGGTCTTTAATGGTATTATCAATTGTCTCTTTGTTGAGTTTTATATCTTCAGATAATTTTGCCGTATCAATGATATGATATCCTACACCATATCCATTTTCAACGCCAATACCTAATATTAATTGTACAACACCGTCAATGTCATAATATTTAGCAACAACCGGTTCTCCATAAAGTCCGCCACCAACCATATGACGGTTGTCGGTTTCGCTCACCATTAAACTGAAATATTCGAGAGCATTTTCACGGCTCTCAAATATTGGAGTTTCTTCATTTATATAACGTTTTAATTGTAATCTCTTCATTTTTAAAACATTGTTTCACGATTATTCAAATTTGCCGAAATCAAAGAAATTATCACTTATGCTTATGTTGACATCATCAACATTTTCACCATTAGTAGGGATTGTCATAGTATCATTTGAGCCAAGCGTATAATCTCCCGGCACAATATCGTTCGCAATGCGGTCAGCAATTTCGTTATCGATTTTGTCATGGAGTTTCTTATCTTCCTCGGCACGTTTAGCTTCTTCTTCTTGTCTTTTAATTGCTTCAACAGAGATAAGGGCATCAAGCCTTGCATCTTCCTCAATACGCTCCTTGGTTTCATCATCAATGCGAGTACCAAGTTTTTCATCTTCTTCCTCACGTTTTGCTTCTTCTGTATCAATACGGGAACCAAGCCTTGCATCTTCTTTTGCCCTTGTTATTTCTTCATTCTCAATGCGGGCATTAAGTTTGGTATCTTCCTCGGCACGTTTGGATTCTTCATTATCTATACGTTCATCAAGTCTTGATACTTCTTCTGCTCTTTGTACTTCTTCTGCATCAATACGTAAATGGAGATTCTTGTCTTCTTCTGCACGTTTTGTTTCTTCATTATCTATACGTTCATCAAGTCTTGATACTTCTTCAGCCCTCTTATTTTCTTCATTGTCAATACGTGTATGGAGTTTTCCATCTTCTTCTGCACGTCTTGTTTCCTCAGTGTCAATCCTTTCGTCCAATCTTGTTACTTCTTCTGCACGTTTGGATTCTTCATTGTCTATACGTTCATCAAGTCTTGTTACTTCAGATGCCCTCTTGTCAATCTCATCATCAATTCTGCCATCAACTCTTGCGATTTCAGAAATTAATTTTTCTTTAACATCAACAGTGGTTGAACTTAATTCGTTAAGATTCTTTTCAATTTCAACAGTTGATGCACTAAGTTCTTTCACTATTTTAGTAGTGTCATCCATGATGACCTGATAAGTGTCTTTCAGAATATCTTCCTTGCCATCTTTATATACTCTCCATTCATGGTTATAAATCTCATTGCCATCTTTATCCTCACCATTGATGATAACAACGGAATCACCTTCTGACATTGCTTTTTTGTGCCATTTGGTTCCGTCCCATTCATTAATGAAATAGACAATTCTTCTACCGCTTTCAGTATCAGATGCTTCTGACCATTCATCAGATGTAACACCACTAAGCATACTATCGGAATCAAAAACATTGACGGAAGTCCAAATTTTGACATATTTGTAATCATCTCTTTTACCATAAACAAGGGTAGTAGGATAATTCAAACCTAAAATGTTCTCATACTCATTGTAATTGGTATAATCATAATCTTTGACAAGACGGATTGAAAGTTTCGCATCCTTTCCGAGTTTCTCTGAACGAACCCCCGCATTGTTGTATGCGAATACCTTAACATAAGGGGTTCCAACCTCATCTAATGTAGATGTCCAGAATTCGGACAATTTGCTAAATCCTTCAGCATCATGGTCAACATCATCCATGATGGCGTTTCTTGGGGGAACATTTCCTAATGGATAAACAGAAAGCCCGTATATATCTTCACCCGCAGTAGAAATCTCGCCATCTTTAGGCGTATATTCTTTCCAAAGGTTAGCGGATTTTATTCCACTACCGGCAATTCTACCGTAATATTTATCAATAGTCATGCCACTATGATTCCTATCCTCAGCACACTCAAGAGAATTAAGCAAATCATCCCATTCTTCTTTTGTAGGGATATGCCATTCAGAGCCTTTTTCTTTAAGGGCTTCATCTATCATTTCGACTGCTGCATAAGGATATAAACGCCCAAAGTAATCAATCTTTTCTTTGGTTACAATACGGTATCCTTTACCTTTTCCTTCCGGCATCTCCATTGTTTCGGTAATATCCACAAGTTTTTGAGCAGGAGCATAAGTCCCTGTTCTTTCTATTGGAGACAAACCTATAGGATTGTATTTGGAGCCATTTCCTTTCAAAGTTGCATCTGATGCAAGTTTGGTGTCAATCATAAACCCATCAACAGTGTCAACAAACCCATCAGTATAAGTTATAGTGATTGTACCAGTGTCTTTATCATATTCAAATTTGGGATGACCTTCCTTTTCAATAACCTTCTTCATATCAACGGTAATTTCTTCGCCGTCAACTCTTGTTATTGTAAGGATATCATTGTCTTTATTATATTCAACAGAATATATGTCATAGCCACGTAAGAAATAAAAATTGTTGTCAATATCTGTTCCCAACAATCCACAGTTCTTAGTGTAATCTTGATAATCGTCTTTTCTGAAACCCGGATATAATTTATAATATGTAATTCCGTTAGGAAGTGTCACTACAGAACCTGTCTCAGATTTCAACAATGTTTCTTTTATATTTTCCATGTTGTTTAATTTTCAACGTATTATTTTATTGATAAATAGTTTTTGATGCTCGAATAATCTATGAACCCGACATACATTTTGAATGATTTTATATCACCCAAGAATGAGCCACAAAAGTCCCTTTCAATAGGGAGAATATATTCGGGTATTTTATAATAATCAGGCAATATTGTTTCAAGAAGCCCTATTGAGCCGCCACCTAATGACATGTTATATGGAACAGCCTCCTGCTTTTGATAAAGTTCATCCAAAGCCTTGAATGAGAATGTATCAAGTTCTTTACTTATGAATTTCAAGAAACCATTAACATATATCATTATTCTCATTTTTCTTGGTTTATTGTCACATTTATGCAATGCCGGATTAATTACGCAGAAACGGACATTGATTGAATTCCATTCATCGGTTTTGACCATTCCAGGTTTTGAATACTCTTCAATTACAGAATAACGGTTTATATTGCCCTCACTGCAATCCAAAACGCCATATCTATAACCAACGGCACCATCTTCTCTGATTCTTAAAGCAAAAACATTGTTTCTGATATCCTTATAAATGTTATAGTCATAACTGTTTTCTTCATTGTAATCTTGAATATTATGGACAGTCCATCCGGTAGGAGTCCTGTTCATCAACATAAAATAATTGGCGTTCGGCCAGTTTTTTCTGCCATATAGTGTAATTTTTGTACCTTCAACCCAATTGTCAGCGGTAAATCCTGATGGCGTTCTATCAAACATCAAGAATTTGTTATCAGAAGTGATTTCATAATAACCTCTTTCAGACGGGTCATGACCCTCGGAATCGGTATAACCGCTTGCCAAACTTATATCTTTTCTAATGGCATCATCTTCTATTGATTTCTTTCCATCATCAATAGGACATTGGCTGTCAAAATAATCATCAATAAAATAATCTTTGCAGCATTCTCCACAATGGCAAGGTTTACCTGACGGAGTAGGAGTCACATCATCAGAACAACATCCACATATAAGGTTTTCCGGGTGATAATCATAAGTATTCAAATAAGATGATGAAATGTGGTATTTTGCTGTTTCAGTATCTATTATTATAGTGTCACCGCTTGGAGTGTCTGCTGATGATATGGGATAACCCTCTCTAAAACAATCGCTTACTCCAAACATAAAATATTTATCTCCTACACTAAAGTATCCATCTCCACTTTCGCAAGGGTCTATGCATTCATTATCATCATTATCTTTTTTTTCTTCTATAGGTTCATCTTTCAACCATATACCATCATTGAGGCAATTATCTTTTTCGGTACATTTTTCCATATCTTCCCCAAGATAGCCATCATTAAGGAAACTTGGTTTTTCAAAAGATTTGACAATATCAGAATTTACTTTATAGTAAGGCCAGTATTTATTTTCCGCACGGGTTCCCATAAAGAAAAATATGCCTTTGTTTTCGGGGTGAATAAAATTTATTGTTCTTTCACCCACTTCATAATCACTTCTCGGACGTACTTCAAAATGCATCACCCATTCTCTTTCTATCTTGTCAGGAACAACTTGATAATCAAAACCTTCAAGTTTAAAAAAGCCTTGATAGAATCCACCTTTGCAAGCAATGTATTGAATAATATCATTTTCATCAGCAATGGCATACATAGGATATTCAAACATACCTGTATTTCCGGTTACTGGTGTCATAAATAATCTTGTATCCCCTGATTTAATATGATATTTGCTGTTGAGATATAATTCAAGAAATTGCTCATTGGATATTCTTGTCTTATCAAAAGAAATCAATCCATTGTCCATGCCTGTAAGCCCGATGTCATTCATATCAACACCATTGTTTGTGGCTCCGCTCCATGTTATTGTGGAATAAAGAATTCCGCTGACAATATGCAATGTGGAAAAATCAACAATCCCGAGTCCATTGATATAATTCAATGATTGTTTTGTAACCTCTCCTTTATAGAGCATGTAATCATAATAATGCTCGTTATATAATTTGGCATCAATTGCCCTAACGTTATTTATATTAATGTTTTGATGCATTCTTAAAAAGTACTTTACCATAAATAGTTTGCTTTTTTTTACAATATTTTGTATATTTGCTTGGTAGTTTAGAAAAAGGAGAACAAATGGATAAGAATTATTATGAGATTTTGGGGCTGAATGATTCAGATAAGAATCTGTCAGACAAGGAATTTAAAGAAAAGTTGAAAAAAGCATATAAGACTGCTGCAATGAAATGGCATCCGGACAGATGGGTTTCTGGCACTGATGAAGAAAAAAAGACGGCAGAGGAAAAATTCAAGGATATTTCAGAGGCTTATGAAGTTCTTTCCAACCCGCAGAAAAGGGCTCAATATGATAATGGCGGAGATTTTAACTTTGAGGGTGATGAAGATTTTGACCCTAATGATTTATTTGCTCGGATGATGTCTCAGTTTAATGATATGGAAGACATGTTCGGTAAGTTTAGAGGTGGTTTCCATAATCAAAGACAACGTAAGGGAAGTAATATTCAATCAAATATAACAATAACCCTTGAAGAAGCATATAGGGGCGGTGAATTTGATGTTGAAATCAATAGGGAAAAGGCTTGTCACCATTGCAATGGAACCGGCTCATCAGACGGAAAGAGTACAAAATGCCCTCACTGTAACGGAAAAGGCCTTATATCCAAAATGAACCAAGTTGGCGGAGGCTCATTTCAAATGTTCCTATCCCAATGCCCTCATTGTCATGGCACAGGTAGGATAATCAATACTCCTTGCTCTCATTGTCATGGAACGGGAATTGAATATGAAACGACAATTAAAAAAATATCCATTCCCGCTGGCATTTCTGATGGTATGACAATTGTAATTCCAAACGAAGGCAATGCACCGGAAGGAGGCGGAATAAATGGGGATTTGTATATTAATGTAACTGTTAAAGGAGATTCTTATTATTATCGCCCAGACCCACTTAATGTTATTCATTATGATGATGTTCCGTTTAATGAATGCCTTCTTGGATTTACCAAAGAATATAAATGCCTTGATGGAAGTAAGGTTACTGTAAATGCAGCTGAATTAACTCCGCATGGGAAATCATTCATATTCAAGGGAAAAGGATTTGCTAATCCAAATGACCCAAGGCAAATAGGAGATTATGTGATTGTAATTCGTTATAAACTTCCTAATAAATTGACTGATAAACAAAAGAAAGCACTTAAAGAGTTTTAAAATGAAAAAGATTAAATTTATATTACCGGATTATGTGGCAATTGTTTTAGCTGCCATTACAATTATGCTTTGTACTTTTTCTTGTACTAAAGAACCTCGATATAATAATATCTCAACAGAGGTAAAGGCAGATACAATCTATATTAATAGAGGACATTATTATAATAAGTTTATTGTTATAAAATTTAATTATGACGGGCATTCTTATCTCTATATGGTTGAAAAGAATAATAATACTAGTTACAAAAATGTTTTACATGACCCTAATTGCGAATGTTTCAAGAAATACATTCCGAAAGAAAAATCAATATTTGATTATTAATCAATGAGTTATGAGAGTAATTTTTATGGATTGTGATGGTGTCATTAATTATACCCAATGGTATACATCAGATAGAAATCCAGGAAATATAGATGGAACAGAAGGGGATATAGACCCTTTATGTGTTGAAAGAATTATCCGAATATGTGAGGAAACCGGGGCTAAGATTGTATTGTCAAGTGATTGGCGTATAAGTTGGCCGGGAAGTTTGATTAGGCTGGAAAATGGAGGATTTCCTAAAGGCTTGATTATAGATAAAACACCTGAGCATATATGGAGAATAATGGGCTATAGGGATTATATGCTATCAGAAGATGATGAGAAATATGAGAATAGCCGTGGTTCAGAAATAGATGAATGGCTTCAATTGCATACTGAAGTAACCAATTATGTAATCATTGATGACAGAACAGATTTTACTGAAAATCAACAGCCGCATTTTGTTCATGTGGATTCTTATGTAGGATTGACTGATGAGGATGTTGAACTTGCAATTGGAATTTTGAATACAATTTAGAACTCCAATTTTGTTTTGTTAATAAAATTTTGTAAATTAATCAAAGAAAAGAAATTATAATAAAATGGCTAAAAGCAAACTTATTAAGACCGGATATGAAATTGAAGATGTTCAGATTCTTCAATCTCCGATTTCACCTATAAGGCATAGAAGTGAATGTGATACAAAAATCAAAATTTGCGGAAAGAAATATTATCCTTTGATTGTCGCACCTATGGGGGCGGTGACAAATGAGTATAATTATAAAACATGGCTTGAGAACGGTTTTATGTGCGTTATTCCACGAACAGTTGATTTTAATAAAAGATTGGAGTTATCCAAGGAAGTATTTGCATCGTTTTCTCTTAAGGAAGCTGAGGATTTTTATAAGTCTGATTATGACTTTTCAAATGGTCCATATTATATCTGCATAGATATTGCCCATGGAACAATGGCATCTCTATATGATGTTTGTAAGAAATTGAAAAAGAAATATGGAAAAAAGAATATTGTCATAATGACAGGAAATGTGGCAAATCCGATGGCTTATGATTATTATGCTGATGCCGGAATTGACTATATGAGATGTAATGTTGGAACCGGAAGTCGCTGTTTGACAAGTGTTCAGGTAGGTGTTCATATGCCGTCAGCAACCCTTCTTGATGAACTTTGTATGAGAAAACAAGAATGGGAAAGAGTTCATGACAGAAAAGGAACTGAACTTATTTTTGATGGAGGCGTTTCCAATTTTGATACCATTCAGAAAGCGTTGGCTCTCGGGGCTTTTGCAGTGATGAGCGGAAATATATTTGCAAAGTCATGGGAGGCTTGTGGGGAAATCAGATGGGCACGACCTGATTCTAAAGGTAATATCAATATGTTTGATGATGAATTTTCTTTTTCCGATACTGATTTTCAACAATATATTCTTAATAATGAAAATATTATTAAAAATAGTGTGGAATATTTGAGAGAAAATTTCAATCCATATAGGGAATATTATGGCATGGCATCAAAAAAGGCTCAAAAACTAACAAACGGAGAGGCTACCAAAACCGCTGAAGGTAATGTGAAACCTATTTTGATTGAATATCATATTGATAAATGGGCAAAAAATATGAAAGACTATCTTGCATCATGTATGTCATATTGCGGAGTCACAACTATTGATGAATTCCGTAAGGAAGCGGAGGTAATCATTTCAATGTCAGGAGATAAATCATTTAAGAAATAATTCATAAAAAAATAAAATATATCATGTCAGCATATAAGACAATTAATTTGACTGAAGACCATATCAAACTTCTTTCCGAGATAAAATTTGAATCATTCATATTTGATTCTGATTCCCGTAACGGCAGAATCGGTTGGGGAATTGACCAATATGCCCCTTGGGGTGGTGAGCGTCCTATTGAGGACATCGGGCTTATTCTTGGACATTGGATGGAGGCAATACCGGGTTCGGAAGACGATATTCGAGGAAGATGTTTTCCGGAACCACTGCAATCTCATTTTCATGACCTTTATGATGATATTACCAATAATATGGAATATATGTGGTCATTGCTTATTTTCTACTCTAATAAAGGTGGTTTGACACCAGGAACATATAGATGTCACCCGAGGCTTAAGGATTGGGAAAAGGTTGAAGAATAAATTGAATAAAAGATTCATTACGAATGAATTGTTAATTAAATTAGCAGAAGTCGAAGGGAAAAGAATTCAAGAAGAAAAAATAAAATACAATGAATTGGCAAATATGGACTTTAATGAAAAGTTGATGAAAGCAACTTCATTTGCTCATGGTTTCATTATGGATGAATATAATATTAGACTTCACCATAAACAAATGATGTATGAATCAATAATTAAAGATTCGTATGGCTCATTTAATGGACAATATGAAGAAGTCTGTGATGTTCTTAATGCTTTAAAATTTAAACTTTATTGTAATGATTATGTTAAGTCAGAAGGAGACATAAAAACTTATGAAGTGAATAAAGATGATTGCAAATATATATTAATATGGAATAACAATGCTTATGGGGATAAAATTTGCCATGGAAAGACGTACAAGAATGAAAATGGTAAAACTGTTATTGAATTAAAAATTAGTTCAGATAAAATATATTTTCCTAACTTAATATCAACACTTGCGCATGAAATCATGCATAAGCATCAATATACAATCAAACCCATTGATGGAATTAATGAAAATGGATTAAATCTTTATTGTTATTTACCATATTTTTCAATGAATGCCCCTACTGATTTTTCCCAATATTTTTTTAATGGATTATATGCTTGTTTTTCTCACGAAAGAAAAGCAAATATCTCATCTGTAAGTAATTATTTAGGTGAATTGTTTAAAAATGGTTTTGAGACAGATAATCCAATTGTGGAATTAACAAATGCGATTAAGGAAAGTGAAAAATATAAAGGCTACGAAGATGTTCTTAATTGTTTGACAACAACAGAGCCTAATGCAATGGATGTAAAATATATCACAGAACGCATGACCACTCCATTAAAAAATATAGTTACAAATTCAAATGAAATGTTACCCTTCTTTGAAAAGGAAGGATTTAATGTAGAATTATTTATTAAAAAGAATAGAGAACAAATAATCAAACAATGTAAATATACAATGAGAAAAATGTTGGATAATGTTACATTGTTTTTGGAGAAAAAAGGATTAGTTTAAAAAGATATGGCAAATTATTGTAAATTAACTGGAATTGATTTTGATAAAGGAGAATCTTCCCCAATCAAATGGATGTGCCTCAACTGCAAATATTGCATTGATGAGCAGAATGGTACTTATGCTTGTAAAAATGAAGCAGTGTTGAACATTGCCAAAGAAAAGATTATGGCAGCGGTTCCCGAAGGATATGAAATTGAGAATATTTCATTGAAACCTATGAATTTGAAGAATCCGACAAAGAAATGTTCAAACTACGAAGTAGATATGGATGTTATAAACGAAGAAATTAAAAAGAATTTCTATACAATAACAGATGTTGATGAATAAAATTAAGCCCCGCTGTTTTTAGCGAGGCTTTTTGTTATGTTTATCCAAGTATTTTTTTCATTGCCTTATTAACTGCTTCCGATATTTGGTCACTTGAAATTAATGAATGTAATCTATTAATTTCACTTGAATCAAAAGAATAAGGATATCCCGATTCATTGTCTTCATGGTTAAGCTTCTTCATAAATAATGAACGGGCGTTTTTCATTTCATTGGTATCACTACCTTCTTTAGGGTCAACGTTTGCCAATCTATATGCAAAATAAGCACAATCTACTCCAGGCTGCTTGAAATAAGATTCAACTTCTGAACGAAGTTTTTCTTCTTTTTCATTTTTGGAATTCATATCAGCCTTTCGACCGTCTTTATCATCATCTTCTTTATTATCTTCCTCATATGTATTGAATGCCCCGTAATTTTCAAGAGATTCACGGACTATTTGCTTGATTGCAGCCTTTAATTGTTTTTCTTCATTAGTTAATTTCATGATATGAAAAATCTTTATAAATAAATAGTCATTTTATTTGGTTTTGTCAAATTTAATTTGTATTTTTGCATTGTTGAATTAGAAAAAGTAAATATAAAGATATGAATATGAACGCTTTTGTAAAAGCCAATACACTTGGCGCAGGCGCTAACGGCGCAATGACAGAGAATGGTGCAATTTCTTATGCAACTATCGGAACAGCTCTTCTTGACCAGTTTGGAAAGGCTGGGGCATACCGTGGACGTGACATCAAGGATGTTTGGGTTGAACAAGCAACATTGTGGGGAGAAAATCCGGAGGCTGCATTGAAGTTTCCTTTCTATCTTCGTATGATTACCCGTCAGTCCAATATTCTTAATGGAGAAAAGACTGAGAAGGTTCAGCGTGGGCAGGGAGCACGTGATGAGGCTTTCAAAAGACTTCTTTGGATTGCAAAGTATCACCCGGAGGAATTTTATAGAAATCTTTGGCTTTTGCCTGTAATTGGCTCTTGGAAAGACCTTTGGGTACTTCTTGCATCAGACGATACAGAGTATCTTGACCATAAGAAATTCTTCGAGGTAATTGCAGAGGGTTTGAATGATGCCAATCATAAGGACCTTGTACTCAAGTATATGCCTCGTATCCGTTCGGAAAAGAAATGTACTACGGATTGGGCTAAACGTACCAATGTCCTTGCTAAGGAATTTGCTACTATGGCAGGATTGTCTTATAAGGAGTATCGTACATATAAGACTACGGGTAAGGCTCATGAGTTTCAGACATTTATCTGCAAGGGGCTTTATTCAAAAATTAAGTGGAATACTATTCCGGGTAAGGCACTTCTCAACCTTGTCAGTGGAGAATTCCTTGATAAGCATAAACTTACAGATTCTTATGTGAATTGGCTTAAGACTCAGCCAGTGGCTAAGTTTAATGGATATCCATTTGAACTTGGTAGAAAACTTAATGGATTTGGCTATAAGGGACCGTCTCTTGCACAGAAGATTACCATTGACAAGCAGTTTGAGAATCTTCTTGCAACCGGTAAGAAAGATGGCGGAGCAATTAAGGGAAACGTTCTTTGTGCTCTTGATACAAGTGGTTCAATGACTTGGGAAAACCTTGATAATGCCGGTACTACAGCATATGATGTATGTATTTCTCTTGGTATTTACTTCTCAGCCCTAAATGAGGGAGCATTCCATAATGTTGTTGCAATGTTTTCTGATGTTTCTAGACTTATGACTCTTAAGGGAGATTCATTTGTTGATAAGTGGAATCAGATTAAGGGTGCATCTTGCGCCATGGGAAGCACTAATTTCCAGAGCGTTATCAATCTTATCGTAGATACACGAAAGAAGCATCCAGATATGCCTCTTGAGGATTTTCCATCTAACTTGTTGGTTGTCAGCGATATGCAATTTAATCCGACCAGTAATTATTGGGGTACTAATAATTATTCCAAAATGGAGGAAAAAACAAATTATGAAACTGCTATGAATAAACTTCGTACAGTTTTCCCAGAGGAGTTTGTTAACAACTTCAAGATTATTTGGTGGTATTGTGCAAACCGTGAGACATCTGATTTCCCATCAACAATGGATGATGCAGGAACTTATATGATTTCCGGATTTGATGGTGCAGTATGTAGTTTCTTGCTTTCGGGTGAGGCTCAGAAGGTTAATCCAAAGACCGGAAAGGTTGAGCAGCCATCAATGGAGGACATTGTAAATACTGCTCTTAATCAGGAAGTTCTTTCTTTGATTAAGTAACTTTAACTAATCGAAAAATTATTAAAGGAGGGGATTTTTATCTTCTCCTTTTTTTGCTATTATGAAAAATATTTTGTATATTTGTATTGAGAAAATTTTAATTTTTAAGAAATGAATATTGCATTGGTTGCTCATGATGGGCGAAAAGCGGAAATGATTGAATGGGTAACATATAATTATAAAAAGTTATCAAAATATAATTTGTATGCTACTGGAACAACAGGGAAATTAATTAAAGAAATCTATATCGGAAAGCCTAAGAATTGGCATATAGATGATTTTGAGTATAAATATAATTATGATGATGTTATATTTCCTTTCAAAGACAACTTAACCTGCTTATTATCAGGACCTTTGGGTGGGGATTCACAGATATCAGCAATGATTGCCGAAGGAAAAATTGATTGCCTTATTTTCTTTTGTGACAATCTTATTACTCAAGGTCATCAACAAGATGTATCAGCATTGTCAAGAATAGCATCTTTGTATAATATTCCATTTGCAACAAACAGAACAACGGCTGATATGATTTTGACCTCAAGCCTTTTTGACAATAAGGATTATCACCGAATTATTCCAAAATGTATAGAGGACTATAACAATAGAAAACTTTAAGTAATATGGGAACGACAATAAAGACTTTTTTCACATCAGATTTGCATTTCAGCCATATCTCAATTTTGTATTTTCACCCCGAAAGGAGAGAGGCTGCTGGAATATCTTTGGAGGAACTTCAAGATGATAAGAAAGTTGCGATTGAAAAACATGATGAATGGCTTATCAACAAATGGAATGATACAGTCAAGAAACGTGACAATATTTATATCCTCGGAGATTTTTGTCTTGGAAATAAAGCAAGAACCGAAGAAATTCTTAAACAACTTCATGGGACCAAATATCTCATAAGGGGAAATCATGATAAGTCATGTAACGGTCTTGAGAATTATTTTGAATGGGTTGGGGATATCAAGGAAGTGAAATTCACAAATAATCAATATGATTTCATCGACCCGAATGAAACGTTTGCAGTGGAACTTTGCCATTATCCATTGTTGACTTGGAATAGGAGACCTCACGGGTCTTGTATGAGCCATGGTCACGCTCATGGCAACTGTGATTCAATTAATGACTTAACAAAAGAACTTAGAGTAGATGTTGGATTTGATGCCAAACTTGGGAATTTGGAAATCATCCCATTGGAAAAATTATATAAACATTTTACAGATATTCGGGACAGTGTTGGATGTAAGACATTTCAAGAATATAATGAATATCTTATGGCTGAACAGAAAGTAAGATTATAAATAATAGAAAAAATATAAATTATAAATGGAAGCAACAACTAATATTAACAGATATTGCTTGAGTTTTCCTTTCAAGGGGGAATATAAGTTTATTTATGTACTTGCCAATGAGATGGCTAACGAACTGCTTGGAAGTGGTGATGATGTTTCAGATATGAAATATGATGAGGAATTGAAACAATCAGAGGACCATATAATTTATCATGACCGAAAGGCATATGATGTTATGTTTTCTTTTGATGGACCTACTATGGTTGATGTGTTTAACCATGAAGATGATGGGAGTGGAACCATTGTGGAAAGAGGTATCCCATATGTATGTGTGGCAATTGACCAAAATAAGGACGGACAATGGGTAAGGCTTTATAACTTATCAGATAACGTGTAACTATGGCTGAAAACGCTAAAATATTGATAATTCCAGATGTTCATGGTCGGGATTTTTGGAGAATTCCGGTTATGGATACTCTTGCAAACAGTGATGTTCCAATTGTGTTCCTTGGTGATTATTTGGACCCATATTATGATGAATGGAGGGATAGAATGAACGAAGACCCTTCATTTGATTATAGGATGAATGCGGTTAATGTATTTGAGGAAATTCTTCAATTGAAGACACAATATCCGGATAGAATAATTCTTCTTTTAGGTAATCATGATTGTGGATATGCCGTTGATTATGATGTTTGCTCATGTCGTTATGACCGAAAGAATTCAATAAGGATAAAGGATGATTTTTCAAATAATCTTGACAAATTCCAATTGGCATATGAAATAACAATCAATGACAAACATTTTGTATTAAGTCATGCGGGTATTAGTCATAAATATGCAGAGAATGTTTTCGGAAAAGATGTTGTTACCGAGGACAATGTAGTTGATTTATTCAATAATGCTTGGGTGGCACAGAATTATGAGGTTCTTGATTCTCTTGGGATGTATGATTATTATCGTGGTGGCTTTAGCGGCCATGATTATGCCTCACTTGTTTGGGCTGATATTCATGAGTGGGGGGATGATTCTTATTCTCCACAAGAGGGTTATGGCTATATGATATTCGGTCATACCCAATTGATTGATAAGCCGTATATTGATGATAAATTCGCTTGCCTTGATTGTAGAAAAGCATTTTACATTGATTCTGCCGGTAATATCAAAGAATACATAATTGATTAATTTTTTAATATATGATTTGGATAAGATTTATTATTACCATAGTATTTGTGCTATTGGTTATCTATTACGGAATGATTGTTGCCCAATTGGGTGGCTATTTGAAAATCACTAACAGAAGAATGGAATTCGGAAGACTTATTGTTCCGTTTTATTATTGGATTGCTCCACAATCAGAAAAGCCTAAGGTTAAGAAAAAAACCGTTAATGAACGTGTTTTTGAAGGTTTGAAAGATAAAGTGGAAACTAATGATTTAAATTCTACTTCTATTGAAACAAAGAAAGAAGTTGCTAAATAATTTTGAACATTGAATTTTATTTTGTATATTTGCATTGTAAAAAACTTTAAAACTTTATATAAAAACATTATGATGAGTTTATCAAAAAATCAAATTTTGGGCATCTATTGGTGCCATTGCGGTAATCTTTGCCGCTGCGTCATTCTCCCTCTTTGAGGATGCTGACAAGTCTTACAATTATGTTTGTCAGAGACCTATCACGGGTACTTACCATGTTTGGACAAACGGAGGTCTTCAGGTTCAGATGTTCGGACATGTAGAGTCTTATTCAAAGACATCTCAGGTTGAGTTCTCTGGATTGGAGAAGAATGACAATGGATATGTTGCTGTGGGAAAGAATCCTGCCGCTTCGGTGACTTTCAATGACAAAGGTCGTGGGATGATTATTGGCTCATTCCGAGTCGTAATACCATCTGATAATCAGAATATGGAGAAAATTCAGAGGGATTTCGGTTCAGAAAGTGCTCTTATTAACAATTTGGTGCGTCCTACGCTTTATAAGGTAATCACGGCTTGTGGACCGCTTATGTCATCACTTGAATCAGTATCAGAGACAAGAACTGACCTTATCGCTTATATTACAGACCAATTGAATAATGGCGTATATAAGACAAAGGCAGTAAAGACTGAGGTGGTTAATGAACTTACGGGAGAAAAAGAGATTCGCACACAGGCTCAGATTATTGAGGACCCGGAATCACCTGCGGGATATAAGCGTCAAGAGGTTTCACCGTTCTCACAGTACGGTATCACTTGTGGCCTTGTATCAATTCTTGACATCAAGTATGACTCGGCTACTCAGGACCAGATTGATGCTCAGAAGCAGGCAAACCTTGCCGTAATTACTTCCAAAACAAAGTCTATTGAGGCTATGCAGAAAACCGTTCAGATTACTGAGGAAGGTAAGGCTGCTGCCGAAAGGGCAAAGTGGGAGCAGGAGCGTGAAAAGGCTGTGGCGGTAACCAAGGCTGAGCAGGAACGTGAGGTTTCAAAACTTGCCGCAGAAAAGGCTGAGTTTGACAAGCGAAAGATTATTGCTGAGGGACAAGCCGAGGCTGAGGCTAATAGACTTAAGGTTAGTGCAGGTTTGACTCCACAGGAGCGTGCTGAGTGGGAGTATAAGACCAAGGTTGGCATTGCAGCCGAACTTGCAAAAACTGAGTGGCCAAAGGTTATTGTCGGCGGTGGCAATGGAACTATCAATCCGCTTGAGATTGTGGGCGTTGAGAGATGGTATGACCTTGCAACCAAAATGTCAAAGAATCAATAACACTTAACTAATAAAAAAAAATTGATGGAGACTATGCAAAATAGCCTCCATTTTTTGTTTGTTAATATAAAATATATTTTGTATATTTGCAAAAGAGAGATTTTGAATTTTTCGTTTATAAAAATAGTTTGTTTATGGATAAGAGATTTATATTAAAAAAGGATGCTAATCCAAATTATTTGGCAACCATCTGTAAGATTGGCGAGGTTTTCCCGATTGAAGGGGCAGACCGTCTTGTCAAGACAGTAATCAATGGATATGACATTGTTATCTCCAAGGATTATAAGCCCGGGGACATTGTTGTATATTTTCCTGTAGAATCAGCTATCTCCGAGAAATATCTTTCGGCCAATAACCTTTATGAAAGAGGGGAGTTTGAATTGAATTCCAATGCTGAGGAAGTAAAGAATCTTCTTGTTGAATCAGAGACTGCATCAGAGGATAGAAAGACTCAGATTGCCGTTCAGATTAAGTCTATGTGCGGATTTTTTGGAAAGAGGGGACGTGTCAGAATCCTTAAGTTGAGGGGGCAATATTCCCAAGGATTTATTGCGGGCGTTGATTCTCTTGTTACATATAATTCAGAATTGTCCGATGTTGATTGGGAGTCACTTGTTGGGACTCAGTTCAATTTCATTGGTGATGATGAATTTATTTGGAAGTATATTCCACCAATCAAGGAGGTACGTAGTGGCGGTGGAAATCAATCCATTTGGAAGAAGAGAATGAGAAAACTCCGTAAATTTGATAAGTTGATTGAGGGACAATTTTCGTATCATTATGACACGCAGCAACTTCAGGAGCATATTAATGATTTGCAACCATCTGATAATGTGTCAATTACAGTCAAGTGTCACGGAACTTCAGGAATATTTAGCAATCTTCTTTGCAATAGAAAATTATCTTTTTGGGAAAAGATTAAGAAGTTTTTTGGCTTTAAGGTTCAAGAAACTGAATATGGAAATATTTATTCTTCCCGTTCTGTGATAAAGAATCGTTATATCAATCCGGGGGCACAATCATTTTATGATGTGGACATTTGGGGTTGTGTGAATAGAGATTTTTCTCCTTATATTGATAAGGGAATGACCGTTTATGGTGAAATTGTTGGATATCTTGAAAATTCTGACAAGATGATTCAGAAAAATCATGATTATGGCTGCAAGCCAGGACAATGGAAATTTATGCCATATAGAATTACTATGACCGATGAAATGGGTAACAAGACTGAATGGGATATTGATGCCGTGGATAAGTGGACAAGAGACCTTGTTGCCGCACATCCGGAATTGGCTGATAAAACCATGTTCTTTAATATCCTTTATTATGGAAGACTTGGAGACCTTTATCCTGATATAAAAGAGGATGAGCATTGGCATGAAAATCTTCTTGCAAGAATGAAAGAAGATAAGGATAGATTCCTTATGGAATTGGATGAACCAATGTGCAAGAATAAGGTTCCAAGAGAGGGAATTGTTATCAGAATTATTGGAGATAAAACCGCAAGGGCATGGAAGTTAAAATCCAAAAGACATTACAGTAAGGAAGCTGAAGCCCATGATAAGGGTGAAGTAGATATGGAGGAATCAGCATAATGACTCTTAATTTCGTTGAAATGTTGGATTATTACGATGTTCCATTAACGTTAATTGCTGAAGATTCTAATAATCAAAAATATATTTGCAGTTTATGCAACTGGCCATCAAAAGAAAATAGTGACCTTCAATATGAATGTGCCACTATTTTTGATAGCCAAATAAATGATTATGAGAAGGGAGAACTTTCGTTAAAAAAAATATTTGAAAATCAACAATCATTTATAGGAATATCTAAAGATTTTGCTGATACAATTGAAATAATTGGGCATTTGCCACAATAAAAGAAAAAGAATATGTTGTTTTTGATTACGTTGGTATTTTTCATTTTAAGAATAACGCAAACCGTTGATTGGGAATGGAAATGGGTTTTTGCTCCGTTGTGGATTCCTATAGTTATTGGTTTAGGCTTATTCATATTGGCGTTTTGTTTAATAGGTCTTTTTAGTTTTTTCGCTTTGATTTTTGGCTAAACGATTTTGCAATATCAATTTTATTTTGTATATTTGCATTGTAGAACAAGAAAATTTAATTTATTAAAAATTTAATAATATGTGCAAGAAGAATAAGATGAATGGTGATGGCATCGAAAAGGAACTTTACCGTGGTGCTGTTAAGCAGTTTATGAAGGTCAATGGACTTCGTTCTGTCAATATCTCAAATTGGGAGAGATGGACTCATCAGAAACCAGGAGAGATTCATTCAGCGAAGATTGATATTCAAGATGGATATGTGAATCTTTATGCCCGTGGCAAAGGTAGGGTTTCCGGAGTTAAGATTGAGGATGCACCCGCTTCTTATTACAAGATTGTGTGGTCAGCAATCAAATTGATTTCAAATTCTCCTATTCCATCATCAGTGAAAAGGAATATTTTTGTTAAACTTAGTAGATAAAAAAATTGTATATCATACAATCCGTGAGAGATTTTTTTCGGTTAAAAAGAAAAGGTGGGATAACAAATTCCCACCTTTTTTTATTTATGTTCCAATTAATTTTACCTTAATAGGTATTTTCGACCTTTAGATATTTCACGCTGGTATTAAATATACATCTATTGTTGTCCCTTCCTTTCCAGGATAATTATCCGATATCGTGCTATAAGGAAGAGAAGCTACATTGAAAATATAACCGCTGCCACTTAATAAAATATTATCACTTCCTTTGATTTTGAATTTCACATCATGGTGTCCTTCATCCAAATTTGATATCACTAATGTATCCCCAGTATATATAGGAATCTCAGCGTAATTTCCATAAATCACTTGAATGCTATTATCTTTTCCATTACTTATCTCGAAAACTATACTATTATTATAATCACTTATTTGATTCCAGAATCTCAAATTATACATTGCGACCTTCGCATACTGTATCACCTCGAATGATGCTGAATATGTCCCTTGACCATCTACCCTCGTTCCTGTCAATGTCATTGTACATGTCTCGTCAACTAGACTGCTTCCAGGAAATAAACTCGTTACTAACACCCTATTATTCGCACTATCAACACTAGCACTGAAATGATTCGGCGACGATTGGTTGCTTATTGTTACCGTCCACGGTTCCTCCAGATTTTTATAGGTGAAACCATTAATCTTTGAATTTTCTGTGCTTTTCATACTTAAACTTGGGTACTCAAACGTCAATGTCGGCTCCAAAACAATATGGCTCTCATTTATGTCCGACAACGGGAACAACCTCATCTCATTTCTATTTGGAACAGATAATTCATAATTTGTTTTTTCAAAATATTGAAGGAAGTCTTTGACTTTCAGACATTTATTTACTCCCCCCCCTATTTCGTTTTTCCATGGAGCTAAAGACTTATATGAATACCGAGCCTCCAAATCAGATACTTTGCACATTTTTTCCATAAAATAATAAACATAATTTCTAACCTATAAATAGTTTAAACGATTTGATTTGGAATTTTCGTTTTAATTTTGTATTTTTGTTATAAAAGAATTACTAGTTATGACAAATATTGTTAGATTTTATAAAAAGGACGGCAAATGGTATGCCGATGTTCCGAACCACACTCTTGAGGAATGTGAGATGGTTTATGGAACAGATAGATTTTTCAATCTTCACACCAATGAAAATGATACAGAATTGATTGTTGAATTTTCTGATGAGGATTCAAGCCTAAGTAATGAAGGACAATTGTATTTGATTGGTGACTATGGTGAGGATGGAGGGGTTTTATACAAGGTGTTTGACCCTTCGGTTGTTAAGCCTTATGACCTTTCTCTTTGCAAGGTAGTCTTTGATTTCTTCGGAAAGGTTCCTTCAACGATATATATTTTAAATATTTATAATTCAGTTAACTCAGCGTTGATTAATCAAAGTAAAGAATTATCTCCTTATGGTAGAAGGATATCCGAATTGCGTAGGAATATTGAACATTTGCGCTGTATGGTTGATTTTCCGCAAATCAATGAATTGGAAGGAAATTATTTCATTTTAAATGATAGTCTTACAATTTGCGGCGGACGTTTCGTAAAAAAAGAAAAAAATAAACATCATTACACTTTATTTTATAAAGGATTTAGATATGATAAGGGATATGATTTTGTCATACAAAAAAACAGTTGTTTTTTTATTGAATATGAGGATATTCTTGAAGGCAAAATTGATTTAAAAATTGTTACCAAAGAAGAGTACCAAGCGGCTTTTGATGAATATTTTAATACTGTTCAAGAATTAATAATAAACGACTCTGATGAATTTGAAGATAATGAATAAAGATGATGGAAGATTTAAAAGTAAAATATTTAGGAAAATGTCTTAAGGTAAATGATGTTTATCTTGAAACCATATATATCATTGTTGAGAGAATATATTTTCATTCAGAAAACATTGCTTTAGAAGGGAAAGGTTATTATTACAATGAGAAAAAAGGTTTGGTCGTCAAGGAATTTGAAACAATATTTTCAGAGCAAGAATTGATGGATTATACTGAAATTTTGACGAAAGAAGATTTTCTTAAAAAATTGGAATGGTTTTACATTGCTGATATGGATAGGATTTTGAACAATTATTTATCAACTATTGATAATATTAATAAAGAATAACCGAAGAAAAACTTCGGTTATTTTTTTTTGTTTTTACCAAATAGTTTTGTATATTTGCATTGTTAAAAATAAATGTGCAAAAATGAGAACGGCAGGAGAAATACAGAAATGGCTTCATAGCAGAAGATGGTATCAGCAATATTATAATAATCTGATAAATGAATATGGAAACAATATTGATGAAATCAATATGTTTCTTAGGGGAGAGAAGGGGCATGATACAATTGGTGATGCCTTTTTATTTTCATTTACTCCTCAAAAAGAGATTGTATGGTTTAGGAGATTGGTGCGTTTTCATCATTGGTACAATAACAAGTGGTATTGGTGGTTGTTTTAATTAAGAATTAACTCAATATGTTTTCAAAGGAAGAAAGAAGTTCATTTGCCTATTGGTTCGCTCATTGGTGTAGTTACAATATGACAGCATTGAATCTTAAATGTTGGAAATTCAAATATCTGTTCCATGATATTGAAAAGCCATGGCTTATGCTTTTGTGGAAAGATTATAAGAGAGTGCAGAAATGGCATCGGGAGCATAACCGTCATCATTTGGAATATAAAGGAAAGAAGGGCTTTGATTGGGAAGCAATGGTGATAGACTGGGAGTGCTCAAGATTCACCAAAGAGGCAAGCCCAAGAACGGCATGCCAAGAAACATTTAGGCTTATAGATAAATATCCGGAGAAAAAAGGCCTGTTATTGATTAATGTTATACCCATTTTGGAAAAATTAGGATTGATGGAATATCCAAAAGGAGGTTTCAATGATTAAAAAAATATTTTTCATATTATTAACATTGTTGGTTACAGTTTCTCCTATTTTTGGAAAAACTCAAGATGTAGATATTCTGAAAAGCAGAAATAGTAAATCCGCAACAATGAATGGAAAGAAATATCATTATGATATTGAAAATTCAATTTATATCGGAAAGTTCAATGGCGTTCAATCTTATATTGCCTTTATAAAGCCCCAAAACAAACCGAATAAGACCTTTGTAGGATATTTTAATCCGATTAGTGGTGATAAGATAATAAATGCGTATAATGGGCTTTTAAACGCATTTAAAGACAATGAGAATTTTATTCAAATGAATGATGCCCGATGGATATCTTCTTATACGGATATTGATTTTAATTGCCATATCTTGAATGAAAGATATATTGCTGAATTCAAATATATTGATGAGGAAGTTCATAGCATTGATGAGATAAAGGAAATGTCAGATATTGAATGGTTGGCATATAA
>OLSD01000786.1_pt1 | contig 29614 bp, 20 predicted proteins | sample 1672211 | NCBI WGS metagenome assembly OLSD01 (sample SAMEA3136659, study PRJEB25190) | human gut metagenome | reverse complement strand
CCAAATGCGAAGCATTCCACGTTGCTCCAAGGCTGTTTTTTATGTTTTTGTTTTTGATTACATTCACGATTCGGCAACAGTGCATAATCTATCCTCTGGAATTTCCCACTGTACCGACAAGTTTCAGGATCTCGTTATTTGGTGGGGGGGGACATTCGGGATTCTAAGGCTTTGTTGAGGTTGTCGGTGGGGTGGAGGCCGAGTTTTCGGCGGATATTGGTGCGCTGGGTGTTGATGTTTGACTCCGATTTGTTGAGCATGGTGCAGATGGCTCCCAACTTGTGTCCGCGCAGAATGAGGTGCACGATTTCGCGTTCAGATGGCGAGAGTTCGGGGAATTGCTCCTTGATGCGATCGTCGTTGTATTTTTCGCCTTGGATGTATTTCGTCACGTTGTCAACCACGTATTTCTGTGTCTTTTCACTGAATTTTGCGAGAATGAGTCGTGTTTCGTCCTCCTTGTATTCACGCTTCGACAGCTCGATATAGAGTTTCAGTTGCTCCTTGTTGAGCTGGAGCACTCGCATCAGTTCTTCTTCCTCTTCCTTGATTGACTCGTAGTCGCTTTGCAGTTGGCGCGTGTTGTGCGCGATGTGCAGTCCGAGAATGCCTGTGAAGGTGAACAGCAGCACCACCATTGTGAAATATTGCTGAAATTCGTAGTTGTCGGAGAATATCATGCACGAATAGAATGTGGCTACGGCTATCGCCACATTGAACAGCGTGATTGCCCTTTGGAACGTGGCGATGGAAAACATGATATTTCCTGCCAAGATGAGCATATTCACCAGAATCACCATTTGGGGGTGTGGCACCGAGGGCGAGAGGGCGCAATACACGGTGTCGGTGGCGATAAAAAACTGCGTGTTGCCCGACAGCAGTGCCATGGTGCGTGTGATGCTGGTTTTCATGGCGATATAGCGCCCAGTGTATAGCAGTGTGAGTGCGAGCATCACGCTGTTGGTGTATTTATAGAAGATGTCGAACGACCCCGACACCTCCAGCAAGTCGGCGAGTATGCCCAGTATGAGCAGCACCACATACCATGCTGTCAGGTGCTGGCGGCGTTGGTCAAGAATGGTTTTCTCTTGCGGAATATGGTGGTTGTAGAAATTTTTCCACTTTCCTAATATTGGCTTTTCCTGTGTTTGTTTTTGTGTCATATTCGTGAGGATTGGTGAGTTTTGGTGATTGCAAATATAGTGATAAATCGGCGTTTTTGCCTATTTTTGTGGGATAAAATTCACTCCATCAGTACATTTTGACTATATTTAAGGGTGCGTGAATTTGCATTTTTCTTCTTCCGCAATTAATTTTGCCACCAACAAGTGATCCCCCACCAAATGTTGAAAACCTGAAATCAATACCATGAATCTCACTTTTATCCATTCCCCCTGATGATAAAATGATTTCTTGGTAAAAAACCGTATCAAATTTCCCAAAATGATAACGCCATAGCGTAGGGACATGTCTTTGGCATGTTGGGTGATGCGTTGAACATTGCCGATTGCAGCGAAACATACCGAGGCATGTTCCTACGTTATGGTGTTGTCGATTATGAGGGGGTAGATGATGCTGAAAATTCTTGATTTTTGAGGTTTTTGTAAATTATTGGTATTATGTGTTTTGGGGTGGGGTGTTGGGGAATTGGGGGAAAATGTGTTATCTTTGTGGGGTAATACCGAAAATCGCATGATGAATCAATTGCTCAAAAATCTGAACGAACGGCAGCAGGAGGCTGTGCAAGCCACCGAGGGGAGTGTGCGCATCATTGCTGGTGCAGGCTCTGGCAAAACGCGCGTGATTGCTCACCGATATGCCTATTTAGTGAATGTGCTGGGTGTGGACCCTGGCAACATTCTGTGTATGACTTTCACCAACAAGGCGGCGCAGGAAATGAAGCACCGCATATCCAGGTTGGTGGATTCTGGGCTGGTGACCGACTATGTGTGCACCATTCACGGCTTTTGCGTGAAATTTCTGCGCAAGGAAATCCATCGCTTGGGCTATCCGAAAACTTTCACCATTCTCGACGATGAGGATAAAAAGGCGATGGTGAAGCGCATTATGGAGGCGATGAATATCGACCGAAAGAAATCGACCGTGAACAAGCACCTCGCCCATATCGGGAAAACCAAAGGGAAGATGCGCATGGACTATGTGGCGCAATTTATGCTTCCTCATTCGAAGGCGGAGCCGCAAGCCGATATGCAGTTTTTCTGCAATTACCTGAAGGAGCAACTTCGGTTGTTTGCCGTGGATTTCGATGATTTGATGTATTTTACGCTCTACATTCTCCACAATTTCCCCGAAGTGCGCAAGGCGTGGCAGTCGGAACTCAACTACCTGCAAATTGACGAGGTGCAGGATTGCGATGCCGACGAATGGGAACTGTTCAGCATATTGAGCGGCGGACTGGGCAACCTGTGCGTGGTGGGCGACCCCGACCAAGCCATTTACGAGTGGCGTGGGTCGCGTCCGCAGTTGTTTGTGGATTTCCATGCCGACACCGACATCGTGCTCAACCAGAACTATCGCTCCACACCCGATATCCTCGATGTGGCAAACGCAATCATCAGCCACAACCGCAACCGTGTGCCAAAGGACTTGTTCACCGAAAAGCCTCGTGCCGTGCGAGTGGTGCATTACCACGCCGACGACGACAGCAAGGAATGTAAGTGGATAGCCGACACCATCGCCAAGGCGGTGAAAAAAGGTAAGGGCACCTACGGTGAAATCGCCATTCTTTTCCGTGCGGCTTACCTATCGCGTGGAGTGGAGCAGGAGTTGATTAAGAATGGCATACCCTACGCCGTGTGGGGTGGCATTCGCTTCTTCGAGCGCAAGGAAATCAAGGACGCGCTGTCGTATTTGCGCCTGATTGCCAACCCGAACGATGATTTGGCGTTTTTGCGTGTGTGCAATGTGCCGTCGCGCAAATTCGGCAAAAAGTCGCTTGAATGGCTGATGAGGCGCGCGGAGAATTTAGAGCAGCCGATGTCGCTGTATGAAACGCTCAGCGCCTTCATCGATTCGCCCGAACTCCGCCGCACGCAAATGGGTGATTTCGTGAAGGAGATAGAGGCTGGCCGCACCCTGATAGCGAAGGGTTGTGGCATTGGCAGCACGCTCGACCAAGTGCTCACGAGCAGCGGTCTGAAAGAGGAATATCGCAGCGATGAGGACGAAGACCGACTTGAAAATATCACCGAATTGCTCCACAGCATCAAGGACTATGAAAACAGCCGACGCTTGGGCGAAGAACCGGTGTCGCTCGATGATTATCTGCAAGACATCGCGCTCTACACCAATGCTGACTATCGCAGCAACGAAGATGCAGTGAAGTTGATGACCATTCACCAGGCGAAGGGATTGGAGTTCCCCTATGTGTTTGTGATGGGGCTGAACGAGGGTGTTTTCCCCAGCCATCGCGCCATTCGTGAGCGTTTGAAGGCTGCCGAGGAAGAGGAACGCCGATTGATGTATGTGGCGGCTACGCGCGCCGAGCGTGAACTGATTCTGACCGAGAGCGAGGGCTACAGCGCAGCCAACCAGTGCGGCAAATTTCCCTCTCGCTTCCTGATGGAGATACCCGAAAATATCATAGATGTGAAGCGAAAGATTCCACCCCACATCTATATGAATGCAAAAGCGATGATTGACGAGCTAAACGACCAGTTGGGCATCGAAAGTTACGACGACAGCCCCTCAAGCGAAGTCCCGGCATCGGCTGCAGACGACGGCGCAATCCATATCGGCGACATCGTGAAGCATGCTGTGTTCGGTCAAGGCACGGTGGTGGGTGTGAAGCCCAACGGCAGTTGCGAAGTGCAATTCGCCTCAGGCGTGCGCACCCTGCTCCCACGAGTGCTCACAAAGGAGTGAGCGAGTCAACGAGCCAACAAGTCAACGAGCCAACAAGTCAACGAGTCAACAGGTCAACGAGTTTTTTTGGGTGTCTGACGGGTCGGACAAGTCGGACTCGTCTGACCCATCAAATCTTGTTGACCTGTTGACTCGTTGACTTCCAGAGACCTATCCTTGGCCTTGGGATTTGGGGCGGGTGCCGCCTTGGGGGGCTTTTACGCGGAAGGGGCGAACGTAGGCGTTTTGCTGTTCGTCGAAGAGCACAACGGAGCCGTCTTGGATTTTGATGGCTTTCCAGTTCTTCTTTTCGCCAAGGCAGGGCAGCATCACCATGCCACGCACTCTGCCGTTTTGGTCGCAAATCTGAATACCGGCGTTGGTGGTCACCCACAGATTGCCATCGGCGTCAAATTCCATCGGACCGATTTCGAGTTGGGCATTATCGAAACTGTGCAGCCAGTAGAAAGGCTGTTCGTACATATTCTGACCGTCGTCCACAATCACCTGATTCAGGCAGTTGCTGCCTTGCGCCTCCTTCACGGCAAGGCTCATGTCGGGGTAATACACCATGTTGCCCCAAGAGGCAGGCATATTCACCACCATGTCGGCAAGTTCCCATTCGCTATCGGGCACAAGCACTTTGCTCAGCAAATCGTTTTTGGTGGCACCCGGCACCACGTCGGCAGGCCAGCCTTTCCACATCCATTCCATCACTTCTTGGAAAATGAGGGTGGCGCGTCCCACATCGTGGCCGCTGTCGCTCCAGTCGAATTTGGTTTTGTAGCCAGCGAAATCCAGTGCCGAGGCAAGCATCTGATTGCCCTCGTACCAGTTGCCAAACAGCGGATTCCAAGCGTCGTCGGTGCCGTCTTGCAAGCACACCTTCAGTGCACGAGGCTCGCCCTTGCGCACAAACATAGGCACCTCGTTGCCGCCACGCATACCCACAAAAGTGCCCACGCCACTAAACACGCGCGAAAACAGGTCGGGACGGTGCCATGCCGCCATGAATGCGGCGATACCGCCACTGCTCAACCCGAAAATCATGTGGTCTTCGGTGTGGCGAGAAATGCGGATAGGGTTGCCCTTGCTGTCGGTGAGTTTTTGCACTTCGGGCAGCACCTCCTTTTCCAGAAATTCGGCGAAAAGTGGTGAAGTGCGGTCAAACTCGTTGCTGCGGTTGTAGCGCACCACATTGCCCATGGCATCGTGCACCACGCCCGGCTGCAAAAACACACCGATGGTCACAGGCATCTTGCCCTGCGCAATCAGCGTGTCGATTACGGTAGGGGCGTTGCAAAGCACACCGTCGAGCCCCACATACAGGCACGCAGGTTCTTGGCCGTTGTATTTTTCGGGCACATACACCTGCAACGCATGAGTGGTGCCCGGATAAATCTTCGAATTTGTGAGCGTGTCGTTAATCAGCTCATACTGCCCGGCAAGCACCGTAGCCACTTGCGCAAGCATCAGCATCATAATTGCAAATCGTTTCATCATATCTCCTTATTCATTTTATAGTCACAAAATTACTATAAATTATTATATTTCTATCTACATCAACTCTCTAAAGTCATTCTAATTGATTGTTAGATGTTGAGGATTAGTTTATAATCCCATTGTGATAATTATTCAATAATTGCTTTGTGCTTTCTTGTAGTTTTTGATTTTGCTCTTCTAAAGTTTCCATATTAAGGTCCTCCATTTTTTCTCCATTAACTAAGTGTTTTTTTGTTTTATCTGTTGCTTCTGAAATGGATTTGAGCAAACCTTCAAAATCTTTTGCATATGGGCTTATAAATTCACCTTTTTCTTTCGGAAAAATTGAACACAATTCTATTTCAAAGAACTGTAATTCAGCTTTAAAGTTGTCGATTTGAATCTTTAATTGTTCGTTTTGTAGGCTTAAACGATCTCGTTTATAGAAGGAATCATTTGTGGAGTTTTGGTATTCCATTATTCTTGTAAGAATAGCAGTAAATTTACGGTATGGATTGTTTTCGGCTTGCCTTACTATGTAATTAACTAATCGCTCGTTTTTAGTCCTTTCTTCTTTATGTAATTTATGTTTGTGGTTTTGAAAAATCACGCAGAAACCTGCAATTGCGGCCAAGTATGTTCCCCAAAAATTCAGCCATATCGTTGGCGCATTATTGTCACCAATCACATCAATGTCAGACTTGATATTTAAAACGAAATTTAGGGCAATTGCTATAATTAGAAATAAGCATACTATATGCAAGATGTTTAGGCGTTTGAGCCAATTTTTGATTTTCAAATTGTCCAATTTTATATAAAAATTATTATACATATGAAATGTGTGAAACATTACCATTTAACATCAAGATAGAACAAATCCTCAGGCTTACTTTGTAACTGGATGTCAAATTTTAAACTCATCTCAACGCGACTTGATGCATTGTGAAGTCTCATAGAAATAGACCACCCTTTATTCATTGTCAAAACAATTGTGGTTTTGGACTTTTCTTTAAACGACAATTCTATAATTCGGTTTGGTAAATTAATTGGTGGGATTTCAATTTGTGGCTTCTGATTGGCAGCAGATAAGTTCAATGTGCCATATAGGTTGAATGGAACAATGGTTGCAGTGTGGTTGTTGTGATGGATTAATTTATAATAATCTCGCCCATTACTACCAATTAAATACTTCACAAGCTTTGATGTGACGTTATGACTTTTTTGCAGCAAGGTGAATTCGTCCATGAAAGCCTGTAATAGAGGAATGTATACATCATCTTCCTTGCTCCTTATTTCTGACCATTTTTTATTTTCGGTTTTTGCTTTTTCTAATTTTTTGAAAACCTTGTTGATATTGTCGAAATAATTATGGGAACATGGCACACCCATCCAGTCTTTTCCAAAATCAATATGTGGAGAGATTCGAGAATGCTTTAATGCACTATGGTTGTGCTTAACAGATATGCCAATTTCCCATTTTATAGATCGTCGGATAATTAGTACATCTCTAATGTCGCCTTTTTTGGTTGCGGCCGTGTCAGGTTGTAATGTGACAGTAAGCAGGTCTTTGCCATCTTCTGTGATACGAGGCTCCATATTAATAATAGCTTCAATTCCCGCTTTTGCCGAAAGAAGCATATCTGTTCTCATATCATCATCTACACTTTCATATCTTTGGCGTGCGATTATTACGCTATTATTTTCGCCAATTTCGATTTCTCTAAATTGTTCAACTTTATCAATTAATGCAAGGATACAAGCATACTCATAAGCTTTGCCATATATTGAAGAATTTGAAGTGTCCATAACTTATAGTCTTTTTAATATTAGTTTTAATTGTTCTGCTAAGAAAAAAGCCATGCGTGGTGGTACTGCATTTCCTACCATTTTATAGCCATCTGCGATATTGGTGTAATGGAATATAAACGAGTCTGGGAATGATTGAATTCTTGCACATTCACGTATGCTAAGTCGCCTGTAAAGGTGTTCAAAGCCTTTAGCAAAAATACGCTTATTCTGACTTTTGTATATCATCTTTGGGGCTTGTGGATGCAATGGCTCATTTTTTGCTTGAGCTTGTATTGTAAATGAAGTTTCGTTCCAACCTCGAACACGATTGCGGGCCATAAATTTTGCATCAAATGGACCGGCATATACATCGTGGTTAATAAAATTTTTATTCTCGGTCACTACCTCATTAATATACTTTGTTGGCTCGGTCAAAATGTCTCCTATAGCTTGTTTAAGCGTGACTTTTGCAGAATCTATAGGATTGGGAAATAAATAATGTTGAGAATAGCAACTATTGATGCCTACAATAAAAACCCGATACCGATCTTGTGGGATTTTATAATTTGCGCAATTTACAAGTGCATAAGTGACCTCGTAGCCTGCATCTGAAAGTCTTTGTAGAAACAGAGAGAACGCCGAAGAATGTTTATCATTCAGTAGACCTTTTACATTTTCAATCAAGAAAAATTTAGGCTTCTTATCTTCTACAACTCTGATATATTCAAGGAACAACTGTCCTCTATCATCATTTAGCCCAAGACCTTTACCGCCTTCGCTCCATGATTGACAAGGTGGCCCACCAATAATGCCATCACAAAAGGGAATATCAGAATTTAGCAAAGTCCTTATGTCTCTTGTTTCCAAGTGAGTTTGTTTGTGGTTTAGTTGATAAGTGGATGATATAGTTTTGTCAATTTCATTTGCCCACACCACATCATATCCAGCTTTCTCAAAGCCGTAATCTAAACCGCCACAACCAGAAAATAAGGACACTATTCTCATTAGCTTATTCCTTTGTCATTCAGATATTTTTTAATTTGTGAAGCAACATGGTAAGCAAGATTTACAGGAACTGCATTGCCAATCATTTTATATCCATAATTCACGTCCTCATAGATGAACTTGAAATCATCAGGGAAGCCCTGAACTCGTGCCACCTCTCTAACGCTCATTCTTCGATATAAGTGCTCTTGACCTTCTACAAATTTTTGAAGGTTTTTTTCAACCTTTATCATTTTTGGAGCTTGTGGGTGTAGTTGACATTGCCTACCACTTGCTTGAACAGTGAATCCTGGTTCATCCCAACTCCTAACGCGGTTCCGGGACATAAATATAGGGGAGAAAGCTCCAATAAAATATTCGTGATTTGGGAATGCGCATGCACTGCCATTAGTTTTATTATGGGCTTTTGCTGGAATAACAGAATCCTTCAAATCCCAAATGCACTCTTTTAATGTGGGCTTATGTTGACAAGGTATAGGGAATTTAAAATCATGAATCTTTAAATCTTTACGAAATCCGATATAAAAGACCCTATCTCTGTCTTGTGCCACATCGTAATCATTTGCGTTTAATAATTTGTAAACAACATCATATCCCGCCTCATCAAATAATTTGAGAAAGCCAGCTACAGCTGCGCTGTGTCTATTAGCAAGCATACCTGACACATTTTCTGCAACGAAAAAATAAGGTTTTTTGTCACGGAGAATCCTGATGTATTCAAAAAAGAGTTGTCCACGGGCATCCTCTATGCCTTTTAACGAGCCTGCCTCGCTCCATGATTGGCAAGGAGGTCCACCAATAATGCCTGTAATATCATCTGGAAATTCAGAGCTGTTGATATTCCTTATGTCTCCCTCTATGAGTTTCACATCGGGGAAGTTGGCTCTGAATGTGGGGCAAATCTTCTTGTCAAACTCATTTGCAACAACAGTTTTAAACCCGGCTTTATGAAAGCCAAGGTCAAGACCTCCAGCACCACTAAAAAGACTTATTATTTTCATAAAAATAAAAAACTTCAATGTAGATCCAGAGGACGACCAAACCTTGTATAACTACATTGGGGTTTCAATTAAATAGTTATCGGCGAAATTGCCGTTATGCATTAAAATCCTTGGTCATTTTCTGGATTTATTTCTTTAAGTAACAAAGTTACGATTTTTTTTATTGCCTTCTACATCTATTTACAAATAAAAAATGAGTTTCAGCAATCCTCGGTCAAGTTTGATAATTCAAATAGGTTTTTGTGAAAGTGACAAATTATTTCTTGTTTGCCAGATGGTGGGCGTAGATGCGGCAGGCACATTCCACCAGGCGTGGGCATGGACGCTCGCGGTAGTATTCGGTGGTGCGCTCGCTGGGGCGTGGTGGCTCAATCTTGCCGGTGCGCATACCTAAGAGCGAGGCGCAGATTAACGAGTCGTTTTCCTCTTTGAACTTCGCCGCCAATTCCTGCACCAGAGCGTAGTTTTGGGTGCGTGCCTCCATATTGCCGGGGGTGGCGCTGCCGTTTTCAAGTCCGGCAAGCATAAACATACCGCTCGCCGCGCCGCAAGTCATGCGCAAGCGCCCCATGCCACCACCAAACGAAGCCGACAGGCGCAAGAGCGTGTCGATGTCGTCGGAGGGGTAAATATCTGCAAAAGTCGCAATCACCGATTGGGCGCAGTTGTAGCCTTTCAGAAAATTCTCGCGTCCGGCTTTTGCGCGGGCTTCAATGTCGATTTCAGTTGCTTTTGCCATGTTCTGATATGTTAATATTATTGATGTTTCTTGTTGCTTCGCAATTCGCGGTAGAGTTCGCGGAGCTGGGTGGCCAAGCGCAGCGAGGTGAACTTCTCGTTTTGCACCTTGGCGGCCGCCAAGAGTGCTTCACGCTCCGAGCCCATGGCGCGAGAAATGGCATCAGCCAGTTCGTCGGCAGAGTCGGGGTTGAAATAGAGTGCGGCATCACCGCCATATTCCTCCATACACGAGCCAGTGGCAGCCACTACAGGTGTGCCGCAACTCAGGCAACGCATAATGGGCATACTCGCACACTCGTAGCGAGAGGGGTATGCCACCACCGACGCCATGGCATACACCACGTTGAAGGCGGCGTTGTATCTTTCCCTGATGCGCACGATGGGGGTGGGGAGTTCCAAATGAGCGGCGTGAGCCTTGATTTTTTGGTAATAGCCGTTGCGGTGGCCTATCACCACGATACCCAACTCGTCATCGCCCAACTTTGCCAAGGCATCAACCACCTTCAGCATATTGTTGCGCTCGTCGAGCATACCGGGCACCAAAATATATCGTTCGGGTAAGCCAAATCGCTGGCGGTGCACCTTCTTCGCCTCGTCGGACACCGATTCGGCAAACACCTTTTCGCACACAGGCATAATCACCCTGATTTTTTCGGGGTCCACGCCATACTGGTCAACAATTTCGCTTTTGCTAAACTCGCTCATCGCCACCACGGCATCCACGCTTTTCAGTGCCTTCTTGAATGCCCTGTTGATGAAAAAGCGTTCCGTCCACGAATAGCGTTCGGGGTAATGTTTATGCAGCAAGTTGCCCACCGTCAGCACCGTGGCAATGCCGTTGCGCTCCAGTCCTTCGGGAATGTCGGTCGCCAATCCGTGAAACACCTGCACACCATGGCGATGCGTGGCTTGCACGATAGCCTTGCTGTTGTGGTTGCCAAAACCGCTGCTGTGTGGTGTCTTCAGATGCACTGATGAGTGCACCAGCAGATTGTTGATACAAGTGGTGTCGTTCTTGGTGTCGGGAGCGTATAATATATAGTCGTCGTGTTGGAAATGCTCTGCCATGGCTTCCACGGTTAGCCTTCCAAAAAGTCCGAGCTGACCTTCTTCTTCAAGCATGTGTTTTGCACTATAGCCGATAACCATAACTTCTTAATATTATTGTTTTAAAGATAATGTTGTTTTCTTTGTCGTTTTCGGAAAAAATAATCCGAATTGCAAAGTTAACAAAAAAAGCCAACAAACGCACATTATAAATAGTCAACGAGCCAACAGGTCAACAGGTCAACAAATTTTTTTGGGGGGGAGCTCAGGGCCTGATAGGTCTGATAAGCCCAGTGTGCCTGATAGACACTCAATTTAATCCATTTTTATCCAATTAACACCCCCGAATCTTTGACGGCGTAAAAGCGACTTGTCAAAAAAGCGAATTTCACTTGGGAAAATGTTGCTCGCCTGTTGGAGGTATTGAAAATAATACCTATATTTGTGCAAAATAATAAATGTAAAAATTTACTTATGCCTGAAATATTTCGGTTTTTTGGCTTCTCGTTCTTCTTTTACAGCAGAGAGCATGAACCAATCCATGTGCATGTAGAAGGACACGATGGTCTTGCAATTTTCGACTGGGATGGTGCAAATTTTGTGCTAAGAGAGCGACACAACATAAAAGCAAGTGACTTGAAGCGCATTGTCGCCGTGATCGACGAGAATAAAGACCTCATCATTAAATACTGGGACAATTATTTTAACAAGAAAGACAAGCGATGAAAGCGATGAAAAAGATTACTAAAATATGGTTTGACGGCGAGCACATCTTTGGTGAAGATGAGCAAGGAAAAATTCTGAAGCAATCGCTGTTGTGGTATCCAAAACTGAAAGATGCCACCGATGAAGAGCGTGCACAGTACACCACTGGACTTGATGGTTTTCATTGGCGTGCACTTGACGAAGATGTGAGCTTTGAAAGTTTTGAGTATGAGGATGCAGAACCATCTGTATTACAACGATTCTTCATGACGCATCCGGAAATCAACATAGCAGAATTTGCCAAGAAATGTAAAATCAACGCCACCTTGTTGCGCAACTATATCAACGGTTTCAAAAAACCATCAAAAGAAAGAGAGGAATATATTCTCGGAGCAGTACGCGAATTAGGCAGAGAATACCTAAATGCATAAAACGCACATAACAATGCCCCAATTCAATCAAACACCCCAATTTAATCCATTTTTATTCAATTACCACCCGAATTAAAAGCCAATGAGTTTTCGAGCAATCGAGTCTTTGAGATTTCAAATTATTGAATTTTTGATTTTTTTGGGGATTGGATTTTGGTGGGGTGGGGGTGCAAAAAAAACTTCCCGCGCAATCACTGCGAGAGAAGCGAAAAATCACTCTTACAAACTTTTTGGTGCGGAATTGCACGATCAACGCAATTCCACAAATTCAAATTAAATGTTATCGCTTGCTTTACTATGAAAAAGCATATTAATCACAATGCAAAATTAATTCACACATAAAGTTTTTCCAAACGAATTAGATAAACACCCCGATTTTCACGCCAAACAAGCAATTTTTAAGGATAAAAAAGCAGGGGGATAAACTGGCAAAATTCCAGTTGATCCCCCTGTGTGATAGGGTATATAATCCCCCCAACAGTTGTCAAGTTATTTTTTCACTGTGGGGAGGGGGATTTGGCGTTCGGATACGTTTTTGTTGCTGCGCGCAAACATGGCGCGGGCTGCACGGGTGAACTGGTGCTTCACGGCGCGCTCGTGGGCGTTGAGTTGGCTGTCGGGCATGGAGGCTGGCAGCACCATCGACTGCCCCTTGCCGTTCGACAAGCCACGGCTCACGAAGTAGAGCGAATAGTCGGTGTGGGCGAGGGTGGTTTTGCCGTGCTGTTTGCTGAGCTGCAGGCGCACGGTCATGCCTCCGGTGGTGTTAGGCTTGCTCATGTTAGAAATGAAATTGCCGAGCGAATACACCAGCACATGCTTATCGCCGGTGGCATCGGTGCGCACCTCCATCGGCTCCACCACATGAGGGTGACCGCCAATGATGTGCGTCACGCCCTGACTGAAAAGCCAGTCGGCGAGTTGTCGCTGCGCAGGCACCGGTTGCAGCGTGTATTCCACTCCCCAGTGCATACATGCGATAATGGCGTCGGGGTTCATGCCCTTCGCCTTGGCAATGTCGATAGCCATCTGCTTCTTGTCGATATAGTTCACCACATTAGGCTTACGGGTGGGAATGCCGTTGGTGCCGTAGGTGTAGTTGAGCAGCACGATGCGGAAACCGTTCTTCTCCAGCAGGAAAGGGTAATTCCTCTCGCGCTCTTGTTCATTCACGTATGATCCGAGGTGAGGCACTTTCAGCGAGTCCATCATGGCGATGGTGCGCTCAATGCCCTTCGAATAGCGGTCGCACACATGGTTGTTGGCGGTGAGCATGATGTCGAAGCCTGCATCGCGGCTGTCGGTCAGAAACTGGTCGGGCGAGCAGAACTGCGGATAGCCGGTGTAGGGCGCGCCGCCGAGCGTGGTCTCGAAATTGGCAATCGCCACATCGGCACGCTCAATCTCCTCCTTCATATATTTAAAGCAGAGGCTGTAGTCGTATGTGCCATCGGCTTTTCGCCCCATCTGTATTTGCTGGCTGTGCTGCATCAAGTCGCCAGCGAAAAGCAGTGTGATGTGGTAGGTGCTGTCCGCCACCCGAATCGAGTCGGCGATGCGAATGGAATCAGCAATCCGAACAGAGTCGGCGATGCGAACAGAGTCGGAATCAACGATGCACACCGAATCGGCTTGTGTGCCATCGTGGGCGTTAACCTTTGAGCAACTGGAGGCGCAAAGCCCCATCAGCATCACCGCTCCAAACAATAAACATTTGATTTTCATCATCATTAAAAAATAAAATTCTCCGCAAAGTTATGAAAAATTACGGAAGTAGTTCTGTATTTGTGCCTTAAATTCCTTATTCGCTATTTATGCACCATTCACATTCCCCTTACCATTTACCAACTGAGGAAGTGGAAACTTGCCAACTGAGGAAGTGAAAACTTGCCAACTGAGGAAATAAAAACTTGCCAACTGAGGAAGTGAAAACTTACCAACTGAGGAAATGAGAAAGAGTTTTTTGATGTTTAATGTTGAAAATCAGGAGATTTGAGGCGGCGCGAATATGTGATGTGAAACGACTGAAAATGCTCGCAATTTTTAGGCGCGTTTAGGCAATTGTTGTGCAGATTTGGTGGATTTACATTTTTTTAAGGAGAAAAGAGGGCGGGTGATGGCAAGAATTTGGGAATAATGAGTAAATTTGCATAATTATATACTTTGGATAATTGTGTCCGTAGTTTTACGGGATTAAAACATATAATAAGCATGATGAAACTGAAAACAGTCGTACTTTCGACCAGCCTTGCAGTTCCTGCATTGGTGGGTGCGCAAAATGTGCTCACCAATAGCGATGCACAAGGCTATTTCGAGCGTGGAAAACTCATGTATGAGAGCCACAACTACACTGGCGCCATCGACCAGATGAAGCGAGTGAAGGAATTGCCTTCAAGTGCAACCTTGCGCGAACAAGCTGACTATTACATGGCTTTAAGCCGCCTCGAACGCGATGAGGCTGGGGCTCTTAACGCACTCCGAGCATTCACCGCCAACTATCCCACTTCGGAGTTGATGCCCGATGTGCTGATGAGGATTGGTAACCTCCACTTCTATCATGGCGAATATGGCGATGCGCTCACCTCTTACAGCCAGGTGCGTGAGCGCGCGCTCGACGGCGACATGAATGAAGACCTCATTTACCGCATGGCTTACTGTAACCTCCAACTTGAGCAGTATGCCGAGGCTCGCTACCTCTACGAAACGCTGAAAGGCACACGTCGCTACGACAATGCCACCCGTTTCTACAACGCTTACATCGACTACGCCAACAAGCACTACGATGCCGCCTACGCTAAGTTCTCCGACATCGACCGTGCTGGCGAATTGGGCTACCAGAGCCAATACTACATGTGCCAAATCGACTTCAACCACAAGGACTACGACCGTGTGATTTCGCTGGGCGAAACGCTGTTGAGCGATGAGGTGAACGACTATTTCGCTCCCGAAATTCACCGTCTTGTGGGTGAGAGTTACTACCACAAAGACAAGGTGACTAAGGCCCGTGAGCACCTCAATAAATACGTTGCCACCACACAAGACCCACTGATGCGCTCTGCATCTTACGCACTGGGTGTGATGGACTTCGACTCTGCCGACTACACCAACGCCGTGCAGCATCTGAGCCAAGTGACCGACGTGGCCGATGACATGGCACAAAGCGCCTACTTCTACATCGGTCAGAGCCAACTCAAACTGGGCGAAAGCAAGTTGGCGGCTTTGGCGTTTGAAAAGTCGTCGAGCATGGACTTCGACAGAGAGGTGAAGGAAAACGCCTACTACAACTACGCCGTGTGCCAGAGCAAGGGCAGCACCACTCCGTTTGGCAACGACATTGAACTCTTTGAGAACTTCCTCAACGAGTTCCCATACTCCACCTATAAGAGTGCGGTGGAAAAGCACCTTGTGCAACTCTACTACACCACCAACAACTACGAGCGTGCGCTCACCAGTATCGAAAACATCAAGAATCCAAGCCCCACCATTCTGAAGGCTAAGCAGAATGTGCTCTACAACTTGGGCGTGAAGTCGATGCAGAAGGGCTACCGCAAGGAAGCAGCCAACTATCTGAAGAAGGCAATCAAGGTGGGCAATTACGATAAGAAGATTTTGAACGAAAGCCGACTGTGGCTTGCCGAAACACAATACATCGGCGGCGACTACGAGAGTACCGTGAGCAACCTGAAGGAATATGTGAAGGATGCCGACAAGACCGACGCCAACTATGGCAAGGCGCTCTACAACCTCGGTTACGCACAATATCAGCAGAAGAACTTTGAGGAGGCGCGCAAGAACTTCGAACTCGCTCTGGCATCGGGTACGCTCGACTCCACACTCACCAGCGATACCCACGACCGTATAGCCGACACCTATTACTATGCCGGCGACTTCAAGAACGCTGAAAGCCAATACGAGAAGGCTATCGAAACCACCTCTGGCGCAGCCGACGGCTCTATGTTCGACAAGGCTATGATGGCTGGCTGGATGAAAGACTATCCAAGCAAAATCAAGCAGATGCACGACTTGATTGAGAAATACCCCGAAAGCACCAAGGTGCCTACCGCACTGCTTGAAATAGCCCGCTCTTACGAGGCGATGGGTAAAATCAAGGAAGCCACTGCACAATACAAGGCACTCGGCGAGAAATATCCTAAGCAGGCAGAAGCACGCCAGGGTATGCTCCACTTGGCATTGATTCAGAAGAATCTGGGCAACCAGGAACAGGCAATCGAGGCTTACAAGCGTGTGATTACCGACGCTCCTACCAGCGAGGAAGCCAAGGTGGCAGCCGACGACCTCAAGTCGATGTATGCCGAGCGCGAGGAACTCAACAAGTATGTGGAATTTATCGCCACCGTGCCTAACGCTCCAAAACTGGAAGTGAGCGACATCGACCGCCTGACATTCGAGGCAGCCGAGAAAGCAGCCACCGCCACTCACCCAAGCATCTTGAAGATGGAGAAATACCTCCAGGATTATCCTACCGGCGCGAATGTGGCAGCCGCTAAATACTACATCGGCCGTTACCACTACGAAAAGGGCAACCTCACACAGGCATTCGCCCAAATCAACGAAGCACTCACCTATGGCGAAGACGCCATCTGGGCTGAGGACGCACTGGTGATGAAGAGCGACATTCTTGTTCGCCAAGGCAAGCAAGACGAGGCGATTAAGGTGTATGAGCAAATCATCGAGCGCACGAAGGACAACGACAGCAAGGTGGTGGCTCAAATGGGCTTGATGCGCGCAGCCACCGACATCAAACGCTTCGACGAGGTGATTGCCACTGCCGACAACTTGCTCCAGAACTCATCACTCACCGCCGACGAAATCAATGAGGTGAAACTCGGTCGTGCAGTGGGATATATCGGCAAAAAGGACTTCGACACTGCGGAAACCGACCTCAAGGCTCTCGCCACCGACATGAGCACTGAGCATGGCGCACGCGCAGCATGGGAATTGGCTCGCTTGCAGATGGAACGAGGCAACTACAAGGGTGCGGAAGACCAAATCGATGCGCTGCTCGATTCGGGCACTCCACAAACCTACTGGATTGGCCGTGCCTACATTCTCTTGAGCGATGTGCTCGTGAAGGAAGGCAAGCCAAACGCCGCACGCGAATATCTTGAAAGCCTCAAGAACAACTATCCAGGCAAAGAAAAAGACATCTTCAACGACATCGAATCACGACTGAAGTCAATCAACAAGCCAAAAGTTGTGACAAGATCAAAGAAGATATAATGAAGAAGTTTCACACACATTAGAGTATTATAGCATTATGAAAAAGATATATGTGAGTGTGCTTGCAGCCGCCTTCACCGTGATGGCTGGCTTTGCACAGGAAAATCTGCAAAAGGAAATCACCCTGCCCAAAGACTTTGTGCCAGTGGTGAAAAAAGCGGCGAAGAAAAGTTCGCTTCCACGCGTGTTGAAGCCAGTGAGAGGCTCTGAAAAGTCGGAAATCAACTACACCGACTGGGCTGAGCCTACCGCAGTGAGTGTGGAAATCCCCACCATGCTGCCTTACGGCTATCGCACCGGTCACCGTTTCAGCAATCAGCGTGGATATCTGTATGCCGGTGCCGGCACACAGCTCAATATGGTGGGCAGTCTCGGCTACCGCCTTGTGGATGCCGAAACTTTTAAACTCGACGCTTGGGCACAGCACAACAGCACTTGGAATGGCAAAAACTCCAGCGAAAATTTTGCGGACGATGTGAAGCAAAAATTCTGCGACAATGTGGTGGGATTGGATGCCGAGAAAACTTTTGCCAACGGCACGCTGAACCTTGGCGCGAAGGTGCACTTCGACCGCTTCAACTATTATGCACAGCCATTGGTTGATGGACCGCTGTCAAATCCATGGTGGGATGAGGACCAGAACTTCCTCGACATGAGTTTTGGCGGCTCTTGGAGTGGCAAGGTGAATGTGTCGCGCTTCCACGATGTGTCTTACGAAGTGGGCGTGAACTACAACTATGCAGGCTACAAAAACGGTTTTAACATCTCCGACCCAACTCGCTACGATGGCTTCGACGGTGCGAAAGAGCATTATTTCCAAGCCAACGTGGGCGCAAAATATGGCATTGAGGCAAACTCAAGCATCGGCATGAACGTGAAACTCGATGCGCTCAAACACTCGCACCACGAAATCACCGACCCTGCACTCACAATTGCGGATAAGGTGAACGACAATGCCACTATGGTGACACTCTCGCCATTCTACACCTATTTCGGACAGAATGTGCTTGCCCGACTTGGTGTGAATGTGAATTTCTCGTTTGGCGACGGCACCGCATTCCGCCTCGCGCCTAATGTGCACCTTGCCTACGAGTTCACCCCAGGCGTTTCGCTATATGTGAATGCCGAGGGTGGCAAGCGTTTCAACACGCTCAGCAGCGTGGCAGCCCTCAACCGCTATCTCGATCCTAACGGCCGCTACCGCAACACCTTCGTGCCACTCGATGCCGAGGCTGGTTTCAAGGTTGGCCCATTCAGCGGACTCACCGTGAAGGCATTGGTGGGCTACGGCATTTTCAAAGACAACTTGGAACATATCGCCGACACTTGGGATGCCAGCACCCGACTGATGAACTGGGACTGCAAGGGTATGAAAGCCAGCGCGCAAGTTGACTACATACTCCGCTCTATTGCAGAGTTGAACTTGGGATTCACCTATGCGCCACAAGACGACAAATTTGAATACGGCAAGAGTTACAGCGGCTACATGCTGGGGCTCGACCGTGCGAAGATGGTGGCAAACGCCGACCTGAGCCTCTATCTGTTCAAGGGCTTCACCATCAGCGCAGGTTTGGAATACCGTGCTAAGCGCCACTATGTGAAAAGCTTGTATTCCGACACCGACGTGCCAATGTTCAAAGTTGAAGATTTGAGCGATGTGATGAACCTGCACGCAGGAGCAAGTTACCGCTTCGACAAGTTCCTCACCATTTGGGTGAAGGGCACCAACTTGCTCAACAAGCAATGGGACATCCTCTACACTCAAGGTGCTCAAAAGATGAGTTTCATGGGTGGTATCGGACTTGTGTTCTAAATCCCGCCGAGGGGGGTGGGGAAGATGTGACGCACACAGTACTCTCCCCTCCTCGGTGAAAACAATAGAGAGTTATATGAATTCATTTGAATTTGAAATATGCGCCAACAGCCTGGAGAGTTGCCTTGCAGCTCAGGCTGCTGGCGCAACTCGTGTAGAGCTGTGCGCCGGAATTCCCGAAGGTGGCACCACGCCATCGTATGCCGAGATCTCGTTTGCGCGCAAAATGCTCCACTCCACCAAACTGCATGTGATTATCCGCCCCCGTGGCGGCGATTTCACCTATTCGCCACTTGAAATTGAGCGCATGGGGCTCGACATCACCATGTGTAAGGAAATCGGGGTGGATGGAGTGGTGTTTGGCTGCCTCACCGCCGATGGCGACATTGATGTGGAAAACTGCGTCAAACTGTTGCGCCACGCAGGTGGGCTGTCGTGCACCTTCCACCGTGCTTACGACCGCTGCAAATCTCCGCTTGAGGCTTTGCTGAAGTTGAAGGAACTGGGTTTCGACCGTGTGCTCACATCGGGCCAGGCACCCACTGCCGAGGCTGGCATCGACTTGCTCAAGCAGATTCAGGCGGCTGATGTGGAAAAGCCCATCATCATGGCAGGGTGTGGCGTGAATGAGGGCAACATTGCCAAAATCCATGCCGCCACAGGCATCACAGCGTTTCACTTCTCGGCACGCGAGCCACAGCATAGCGCCACCGCCTATATGCACGGCGGCGTGGCGATGGGCAAGCCCGATGCCGATGAGTCAACGCTCCAATACACCACCGAGCGCCGCGTGGCAGCCACCATCGCCGCCATTAATAATTGACCCTCTTTTAAAAAATACTCTTCTAAACAAAAAAAACTGACCGGATAATGAAAAGAAATGCTCTTACACTACTTCTGTGCTTGATGGTGCTCGGTATGAATGCGGAGCGCAATTTCATCACCGATGCCGCGTATCGTGGGCAGGTGAAGCAAGCATACACGAAAAAACTCGCGCAGTTGAAACTCGATTTCTCGAAAGAAAGCCAAGCTGCCACAGCCTACGAGCAAGAGGCGTTGCAGTTTCTGTATGCCTACATGCCTGTGGCTGATGCCACCGACTACGACTATTCGTTTTATTTAAATAATGTGCGTGCCACTTTCAAGGCGCAGCAGGAAATGGCGTGGGGACAGACCGTGCCTGAATTGCTGTTCCGCCACTTTGTGTTGCCACTGCGTGTGAACAACGAGGCACTCGACAATGCGCGCATCGAGTTTTACAAAGAGTTGAAAGACCGTGTGAAGGGCCTGGGCATGAAAGACGCCATTCTGGAGGTGAACCACTGGTGCCACGAGCACGTCACCTATCAGCCATCGGATGCGCGCACGCTTTCGCCAATGGCTTGCAAGAAAACGGCTATCGGGCGATGCGGCGAGGAAAGCACATTCACCGTGGCGGCTTTGCGCTCGGTGGGCATTCCAGCACGCCAGGTATATACCCCAAGATGGGCACACACCGACGACAACCACGCGTGGGTGGAGGCTTGGGCCGATGGACAATGGTACTTCCTCGGCGCTTGCGAGCCCGAAGCCATTCTCAACCTTGGCTGGTTCAATGCTCCTGCCTCTCGCGCCATGCTGATGCACACCCGTGCTTTCGGCGACTATCGCGGCCCCGAAGAAGTGATGCTGCGCACCAGCAACTACACCGAAATCAACCTGATTGACAACTATGGCACCACAGCCCGCGTCGATTTCAAGGTGGTTGACACCCAAAACCGCCCTGTGGAAGATGCTTTGGTGGAATTTAAAATCTACAATTATGGAGAATTCTACACCGCTGTGAACAAATACACCGATGAGCAAGGTGCCACATTCCTCACCGCCGGCATGGGCGACATGATGGTGTGGGCTTCGAAAGACGGCGTGTATGGCTACAGCAAGGCATCGTTTGGTAAAGACAAATCCATCACCATCACGCTCCAGCATAGCGCTGCCACCGACACCAAGACGAAAGTGTGCCGCTATGAGGAATTTGACATCGTGCCACCTCCCGAAAAAGTGACTTTGCCAAAGGTAGACGAGGCGATGAAGGCGAAAAATGCACAGCGACTGGTGTATGAGGACTCAATCCGCAAGGCTTATGAAGCCACTTTCTATAACGGCAACGCTTATGGCGAATTTGATATTTATCTGAAAAAAGCCCGTGGCAACTGGCGAACCATCAAGGCGTTTATCGACAAGCACGCCGACAATCCCGCTCGTGTGAAAGAACTTTTCGCCACCATGAGTGAGAAGGACTTCCGCGATGTGGCGATGGAAATTCTCGACGACAGTTACGATGCCACCGACACGCAAATTGACCTCCGTGTGGAAGATGAGTTGCTGGTGAAGCCCTACAAGCAAGTGCTGAAAAATGCGTTCCCCAAGGCTGAGGCCAACGCATTCCGTGCCAACCCATCACTCTTGGCGCAATGGGTGAACAAAAACATTACGCTAAATCCCGACAAGGGTGCGCTTCGCATCGCACAGACAGCGGTGGGCGTTTGGCAATCGAGATTCACCGACTCACGCTCTCGCGACATTTTCTTCGTTGACTTGGCGCGCAGCCTGAACATTGAGGCACGCAAAGATGTGGTGACCGGCAAGGTGCAATACAAGCAAGCCGACAAGTGGATTGACGTTGACTTTGAGGCACAAGAGCAGACCAGCGCGCCAACAGGCACATTGGTGCTTCGCTACGAACCAAGCAAGTTCCTCGACAATCCTCAATATTACCGCCATTTCACACTTAGCAAGATTGTTGACGGCCACGCTGTGCTGCTCAATTTCGACGAGGGCGAAGTGGATATGGGCGGCGGCACCAGTTGGGCTGGCACGTTCAAAAACGGCACAAAACTCGATGTGGGCACCTACCTGCTCGTGACCGGCACACGCTTGGCAAACGGCAGCGTGCTTGCCACCACACAGATTGTGAACATTGAGGAAAACGCCACCACCGAAGCCGATTTGGTGGTACGCACCTCCGACGAGGAAGTGTGCGTGATTGGCAGTTTCAACAGTGAATCGAAGTTTGCGAAAGACGGTGCAGATGTGAGCGTGCTTTCACAGACCGGACGCGGATATTTCGTGATTGCCGTGCTCGGCGTAGGCCAGGAGCCAACCAACCATGCCATGCGCGACATTGCCGCCGAAGCGAAAGAACTCGACAAATGGGGCCGCCCACTGGTGCTGCTTTTCAGTAGTGAGGCAGAACTGGCACGATTCAAGCAAGAGGATTTCGGCACATTGCCTACCAACGTGGTGCTTGGCGTGGATACCGACGGCAAAATCAAATCCGACATCATTCACGAAATGAAACTCAACCCCGATGGCTCGCTCCCAGTGGTAATTATTGCCGACACATTCAACCGTGTGGTGTTCGTCAGCCAAGGCTACACCATCGGTCTTGGTGATCAGCTGCTCAAGACCATCAAAAAACTATAACATCGCAAAATCCACATATTAATATACTTTGCGATTTTATATACTTTGCTATAGAAATATACTTTACGATAGAAATTGCGGACTCCAATCCGCAATTTCTATTTATTTTTGCCGATTCCATTCCGCAAAATCCCCCAAAACTCCCCAAAATCCCCCAAATTGCCGACCGAAATCCCCAATTTTCTTCAAAAATTGCAGATTCCACTCAACAAATTTTGTAATAACCAAAATCTTTCAATATATTTGCATCATAAAAATGGGTAAACGATATGGAAGCACTTTTTTCTCGATTTCAACGCTTGCTGAGCGAAACTAATACGGATTTTCTGCGCTACCTGCATGATAAGATAATTTGGACCGACCGAATGATTGCCATCGTGGGCGCGCGTGGCGTGGGCAAAACCACCATGATGCTTCAGCGAATCAAACTCCACCACAACATTTCCGACACGCTGTATGTGACCGCCGATGATATGTATTTCGCCGATCACAAATTGCTTGACTTGGCGGAGCAGTTTGTGAAAATGGGTGGTAAGTATTTGTTTATCGACGAAATTCACCGATATGCCAACTGGTCGAAGGAATTGAAACTCATTTACGATTATCTTCCTCATCTTCAAGTGGTGTTCACTGGGTCTTCGATGCTTGATATTTATCGAGGCTCCGACGATTTGTCGCGCCGTGTTCAGCTTTACACACTTCACGGAATGTCGTTTCGTGAGTATTTGAATTTGCGCTACCACCTTCAACTGCAACCACTCTCGCTCGATGATGTGCTGCATCACAACGTGGCGTTTGATGGTGTGGATTATCCTTTGGCGGCATTCAAAGATTATCTCGATAACGGTTACTATCCATTTTCGAGAGAAGTGGGGCTTTACCATGAGCGGCTTCGCCAAATCGTACAACTGATTTTAGATGTTGATATTCCGCAGTTTGCCAACATGAACGCCGCCACTTCGCAGAAGTTGAAACAGTTGCTCGCCATTATCGCTAAAAGTGTTCCGTTCAAACCAAACTACTCGAAAATTGCAGCCATTATGGGTGTGTCGCGCGATGTGCTTCCCGACTATATTCTCTATATGGAGCGCGCAGGGCTTGTGAATCGCCTGTTCACTGCCACCACAGGGATTCGAGAACTTGGGAAAGTGGCAAAAATCTATCTCAACAACACCAATTTAGCCTACGCTTTGGGTGGCTCAAACACCGATATAGGCAACATTCGCGAAACATTTTTCTTCAATCAACTTTCGGTGAAAGCAGATGTGAGGGAATCGCTTGTTTCCGACTTTTTGGTTGACGGTTTCACCTTCGAGATTGGAGGGAGAAAGAAGGGCGGCAAGCAGATTGCCGACACCGGCAACGCCTACATCGTGAAAGACGATATAGAGTTTGGTTTTGCCAACACCATTCCTCTCCACCACTTCGGTATGCTCTACTGATTCCCTTGAAAAAGTGTCGGCAAAGGCACATCTTTCCCTTGAAAAAGTGTCACGGAACCACCATTATTCCCTTGAAAAAATGTTATGAAAGAGTATAAATGGTTGGTTTGTAATGCGTTGTGTGAAATTGGCGTTTTTAAGTGATTTTTTCACGCAAAAACAAAGAAAAGTCAATGCAAAATTTGCGAAACGTCTAAATTCTTAAAATTTTTATCGTAAAAAATGTAATCTACTGACCAGTAGTGATGTAACTAATTTTTACGAGTGAAAATCTGAAGTAGCGGTTCAGATTTTCTATCAAAATCTGAAGTAGCACTCCAAATTTTCACTCCATTTGTTTGCTAAATTCCAATTCTGTGGGTATATTTGCCTCATAAATTATTAATGTATAGGTTTATGTTACAGCGAATTTTGCAACTCAACGACGTGAAAGACGACAGTCTGTTTCTTTGGGGGCCGCGTCAGACAGGTAAAAGCACCTTGCTGAAAACGCTTTTCCCCGAAGTTCCATATTACGATTTGCTCAAGTCGGAGGAATACACGAAATACAAACTCAAGCCTTCACTTTTGCGTGAAGAATGTGAGATGCTCGATGCTGGAAGTGTGGTTATCATTGATGAGGTGCAGAAAATCCCGGCACTTCTTGATGAGGTACACTGGCTTATAGTTAATTGTGACATTCACTTCATTCTATGTGGTTCAAGTGCTCGCAAATTGAGACGTGAAGGCGCGAATTTGCTCGGTGGGCGTGCGCTGAGAAAAACGATGCATCCTCTTGTGAGTGCAGAAATCCCCGACTTTGATATTGATAAAGCGGTGAATGGGGGTATGCTTCCACGGCATTATTTAGTGGCAAATCCGCAGAAGCGCCTTCAGGCATACATAGGTGATTATCTTCAACAAGAGATTATAGCCGAAGCACTTGTGCGAAACCTCGATTCATTTACCCGCTTTATGGAAGTGGCGGCTTTGAGTGATGGTGAGATGGTGAATTACACAAAGATTGCCAGCGAATGTGGTGTGTCGTCGAAAACTGTAAAAGAATACTTCGCCATACTTGATGAAACATTGGTGGGTTTTTCCGTCCCAGCGTATTCAAAAGTTGTGAAGCGCAGGGTGCAAGTATCGCCTAAATTTTACTATTTTGATGTTGGTGTAGCAAATTACTTGCTCCGTCGCTCCAATCTCAAGCGTGGCACGGCAGAATACGGACATGCGTTCGAACACCTGATTATTCAGGAAATTGTTGCATATCTTGATTACTCTGAGTCGGACAAAAAACTATCGTTTTGGCACACGCAGAACAATGCGTATGAGGTTGATGCCGTAATTGGCGATGCTGAAGTGGCTATTGAGGTCAAATCGTCAGAGAGTGTAAACTCATCCCATTTGAAAGGGTTGAAGGCGTTTAAAGAAGAACATCCTGATTGTCGATTGGTGGTGGTGTCGCTTGACGAAAAACCGCGAATGCTTAATGGTGTGGAAATATGGCCAGTCGCAAAGTTTTTGGAAAAATTATGGAATAATCAAATCACTAATTAGGGCTTTTTTTTATGAAGTGTGTGAAAATTTTAATTTTGATGGTGATGATGAGTGGTATTTATACTGTTGGGGCGGCGCAAGAAACAGGGGCGGCGCAGGAGTTGAATGTGCTGCCTAAGCCTTGTAGCGTGCGCATCACCGACACCGACGGCCGATTCCAAATCCACCGTGGTGCTGGCGTGTATGCCGAGAATGCTGACGCGATGTTGGCTGCTGAATATCTGCAAAACTATTGTTCCGAATATTTGGGGCTGCCGTTGCGCATTGTGAAAAGCAAGGGCGAAGCCGCTATCCATATTCTTACCGACGACTTCGGCGGCAAGGCGCGCGATGGGCAATACTCCCTCGCCGTGACGAGCAACGGCGTGACCATCACGGGCGCAAAGCGAAGTCCGGAGGCGTGTTTCCTTGGTGTGACCACGCTCGTTCAGATGCTCCCCACACGTGCTGGCGACATTCCCCAGTTGCCTCTGGTGGAGATTTCCGATTATCCACGGTTTGGCTATCGTGGTATGCACCTCGACGTGGCGCGTCACTTTTTTCCGGTGTCGTTTGTGAAGAAATATATCGACTGGATTGCGCTCCATAAGTTGAACATTTTCCACTGGCACCTCACCGACGATCAGGGCTGGCGAATAGAGTTGAAAAGCCACCCCGAACTCACCGAAAAAGGCAGTTACCGCGCTGGCGAAATCAAGGGCTTGTTCCCCGGCGAATATGGCGAGCGCCCTTATCAGGCATACTACACGCAAGACGAAGTGAAAGAGGTGATTGACTATGCCACCAAGCGCTTTGTGACCGTGGTGCCCGAAATCGACATACCGGGTCACTGCATGGCGGTGCTTGCCGCTCACCCCGAATTTAGCACCACGCCACGCGAGGGCAAGCGCACTGCGCTCACTTGGGGCATCTACAATCGCCAAAACAACGTGCTGGCACCCACGCCCGAAGTGTTCAGTTTCCTCGACGACGTGTTCGACGAGGTTTGCGCGCTTTTCCCAAGCAAATACATTCATGCCGGAGGCGACGAGTGCGCACCCAAGTGGTGGAACGAGTCGGCTGTGGCACAGGAATTTATGAAAAAGCACAATCTCCCCGATGCTCATGCGCTCCAAACGCGCTTCATGCACCATGTGCAGCGCATCATCAACGCCCACGGCAAAACCATGCTTGGCTGGAGTGGGGGAGCCGAGGGCATGAATCCCGAGGGCAGCGTGCTTCACAACTGGCACTCGTGGGACAAGATGCCGAAGTCGAGAATCGACAGCACCCACCAGTGGATTAACTCTGGTAGCACTGGACTATACTTCACTTCAAGCGAAGATTCCACCCAGAGCGAAATCAATCCGGGCAGATGGCCACGAAGCGTGAAGAAAGTGTATGATTTCGAACTTGTTCCCGATTCGGCAAGCGTGCAAGCCGCTCAGAATTTGATGGGCGTGGAAGGCTGCTGCTGGACCGAATATTGCCCCACCACATGGAAGGTGGAACTGCAGGTGTTTCCGCGCATGGCGGCATTGGCAGAAAAGGCGTGGACAGGCAAAAACGACGATTGGGAAGGTTTCACACGCCGCCTCACTCACCAACTCGACCTTTACGACCTGTGGGGCATTCGCTACAACGATGTGGTGGAGCGCACCCTTATCGCACCTCGCCAAAGATAGCGGTTTTGCACCTACTTGTCTAAAAATTATGGCTTAGAATTGTGGTTATTCAAGTGAAAATTACTATCTTTGCGTGTTTCATTGGCGAAAAGCCTGTCAACGGACAAGTTAAACGGAATAAAAACAATAAATAACAAATAATGGCAGCATTAGAGAAAATTAGAAAAAGATCTGTGTTTCTGATGATTGTAGTGGGTGGCGCATTGGCCGCTTTCGTTCTCGGAGACCTCTTTAAGCTCGACTCTCTCTTCAGAGACAGTTCAGCAGCGAAAGTTGACAACACAACTATCGGTATTCAAGAATTCCAAAACCGATTCAACCTTGCCCAAGAGCAAGAAAAGAATCAGCAAAACAAGACCGAAAGCGCTGATCTTCAGCAACAAGTGCTCGGTCAAATGGCTTTTGAAACCATCGTTGATGAAGAAAGTGAAGAAAATGGCGTGGAAGCCGGTACCGAACTTCTCACCGCGATGATCAATCAAGACCAACGCGCAAGCGCATGGGCTCAACAATATGTGCAAGCCACTGGTCAACAAACCATTCAGGCTCCTTCCGACCTCGACAAAATCGTAGGTAATAAGGATGAGGTGATCAACCAAATCGTGAGCAAGGACGAATGGGAAGCCTTCAAGGACGAAATGGAACACAATATCCGTGCTCAAAAGATTATGATGCTCGTGGGTGGTGCTATTATGCCTAACGACCTCGACCTCCTTGAAATGCAAAACGACGACGAGGTGATGGAAGTGGTGCTCACCAAGAAGGACTACACTTCACTCGAAGACAAGAAGTTTGAGCCAACTCAAGACGAAATCAAAGCCGTTTACGACGAATATAAGAACTTCTGGAAACTCAACGAAAAGACAGTGATTGCTCACGCTATTGCAGTGCCTATCGCTCCAAGCGCAGCCGACATCAAGGCTGCCGACGCTCTCTACGCTAAGGCTTACGCCACTTTGCAAGGTCAAGGCATCGACGCTTTGCGCAACATCAACGAGTTCAGCAATGTTCAGGAAATGAAACTCACCGACGCTCAGGCTAAGCAACTCGGTCAGCAACTCCGCGACTCTGTGTTCGCTAACTGGGCAGTATCTTCAGAGGCTAACGCTACTCACCAATTCAAGGAAGACCTCAACTATGCTCTCTTCCAAAAGGTGAAGAGCGAAGAATTGCTCGACACCATCAAGGTGAAGCAAGTGACCGTTGAAGGCAACAAGGCTGCTCAAGACAAGGTGCTCGCCGCTCTCAACGCTGGTCAAGACGTGAGCAAGATGAAGGGTGTGCAAGTGATGCCAGAGCAACCAGTGCCAGTGCAAGGCGCTCAACTCCCCGACAGCATTATCACTAAATTCGAAAGCGCTACTGATAAATATGTGGTATTCCAATCTACAGATAAAGGCGCAATGCTCGTGAAGACCACTTACCAAAAGAAATCAATGTTCTACACCGTGAATATGTCGACTTACCAAGTGGCTGCAAGCAAGAAGACTACTGCCGACCTCCACGACGGTTTGGAAAAATTCATCGACAAGAACAAGAATGCAACAGATTTTGCTAAGAATGCAGCTGCCGCTAAGTTCCAGGCTCAAGAAGTAATGCTCAGTTCAAGCGTTCCTTCTATCGCTGGTATCCCAGGCAGCCGCGACGTGATTAAGTGGGCTCTCAACGACGCAGAAGAGGGTCAAGTTTCTTCAGTGTTCCAACTCAACAGCGCTATGGTGGCTGTCGCTATCGACGAAATCGTGGACGCTGACTTCCTCCCATTGGAAACCAAGAACGTGAACGAGTTCTGCAAGGCTAAGGCTATGGCACTGAAGAAGGCTGAAGCCATGAAGCAACAATATGAAGGCAAGTTTAAATCGGTTGACGAATACGCTAAGGCATTTGCCGCTCCAGTTGACACCACTACATTCTCATTCAGCAGCATGTATGCCGACAAGGTGATCATGACCAACCCTGCAGGTATTGAGGGCGACGGTGGCTTCATCGGTGCAGCCGCAGCCGCTAAGCCAGGTCAAGTAGGCTTCTGGGCTGGCAACTGCGCTGCTTACGCATTCGTAGTGAAGAGCAAGAAGGCAACTATGAAGATGAAGCAAGAAGAACTCGCTATGAAGTGGGCTTCTACTTACGGCTTCGCTGGTCAACGTCAACAGTTGATGCAAGGCGTGATCTTCAACTCTGCCAAGATCAAAAACAACCTCGTAAAATTCCAGTAATCTAACACCGCTTAGATTTCCCGAATAAATCTTAACCGCCCGGCTTCCACAGTCGGGCGGTTTTTTTGCATAAAATTATTTGAGCATGGGTGTGGGGTGAAAATGGAATTTGGGTTCAGTGGATAAATACTGGGGGACTGAAACAAAAACATAAAAAACAGCCTTTT
>OLSD01000782.1_pt1 | contig 29649 bp, 43 predicted proteins | sample 1672211 | NCBI WGS metagenome assembly OLSD01 (sample SAMEA3136659, study PRJEB25190) | human gut metagenome | reverse complement strand
TCAGTGTAGCTGGAAGAGATACCGTTTCTGCATTGGCACAATGATAGAACAGGCGGTCACCCAGACCAGTAATGCCATTGCTGAGTACAATTTTTTTGATCTGGCCATTTTGATAGAACACAGAATCATGAAAGGTATAATCGTAGGTTGCACCCGTGCCATACAAAGCCGCTTCTCCGTCATCGCAAATTGCATAATATACATCGTCCCCACATTGTCCATACTGCAAAATGGTTCTGCCGGAAACCTGTTCCAATTTGGCTTTGATTCTGTCGAGTTGGTCTTTTCTGGATTGCAATGTATCTTCTTTGCCCTGTATGGAATTTTTCAAGAGACCTAATTTCCAACTCGCAGTATCCAGCAAGCTCAAATTCAGGCTTCCTTGAATGGGATTTGGCTCTTCCGGAAGATTCTGCAATTTCTCCAGAGCAAGAGCAATATTTTCTCGCACATTCACGCCCCAAAGATTGCTTTGAATTTCCTGCAATTCAGTTGTAATTTCAACTTCTGCCATTAAGCATACACCACCCACTTATTTGCAATTTTTTGCAATGCAGAACACTGTTCTTCAAGTTCCTTAATTTTGCTATTCAATGCTTCTTGAGCATTTTGCACTTCTGCAATAGTATTATAAACTTCTTGGATTACTGTATTTGTCTCTGTAATTTTGATCTCCATTGCAGCAACCGATTCGTTTGCGGCGGTGACATCATCGCTGGATGCTGCCTTGCCTGCCAGCGTTTCCATGCCGCTTGCAATGTTGGTTCGTAGCTCTGAACCACTGCTGGTTTCTCGAATGACTGCAATATTACTGGAAATATCAATCATAGAATCGCTCCTTTACGTTGCATAACGTTTTGCTGCTCCCTGCAATCGTCCTAAATCTGTATCCATATAGGGTGCGATGCCTTTCGAAACGGCTTTTCCATCCAGGTTGACAGTGCTATTCACAGACACCCCTTGCATAGCGGATGCAATGCCTGTAATCAGGCGGTCATAATCGATGAAAACAACCTGCGAAGCATCGGCTCGTGCGGCTTCCTGTGCATATTTTTTGCTAATGTCATGCGGAATAACTTGCGAACCATTCGGCAGGTTGACAAGTTCCCCTCGTCCACCTTCGTTCATGATAGCAAAGCCGCCTGACCAATCGTCAGTACCATGTGCCAGATAATCGACATATCCAATGGATACGCCTGGGATGGCGTTGATAATATCAATTGCAAAATTCAAGCCATCGACGAAATTATTGATTAAGCTTTTTGCTCCGCTGATTAAATTGTCAAAAGCCGTTCCAATGCCGTCAAATATGCCGCCGACAAAGTCGGACAAGCCATTCCAGAGGCTTTCAATGCCATCCAAAACGTTTTCAAAAATGCCCTTTACCGTATTCATGACACTTCGGATTTTATCAGCAATGCTGTCAAAAATACCGGAAATCGTCTCTTTTAAGTTGGAGAAAAATCCAGAGACAGCATCAATGATGTTGGAAACCGTTTCTTTTGCGGCTTCTGCTTTTTCGGAAATCCAATCTTTAATTGCAGAAACAATGTTTTGAATCGTTTCTTTGATGCTTTCAAATAGGGCAGAAACAATTGCAATTGCCAAGTCGATTTTCTCTTTGGTCTCTTCTACAGTATTTACAATCCAATCTTTTACAGTTACAACTGCATTTCCAATCCATTCGATTGCAGATTGAATCCACTCCACAATAGAAAGTGCTGCTTTCAAAATCCATTCTACGATTGGCGTCAATGCTGTTATGAGGTCGCTGACAAATTGCAGAACCCAATTGATGATAGGCGTTATGATGGGAAGTAAAGCATTCACAACTTCCATTACCACTTCAATAATTTTCCCAATGATTGGAATGAGATTTTCTGCGATAACGCCCACAATCTTTGTAACAGCTGTCATCAGGGTTTCAATCGTAGGGGAAATTGCTTGAAACAGCTCACCGAGCTTTGTTCCAAACTCTTGAAACAGCGGTTTTAACGTATCGATTACCGTTTGTATAGCAGGCAAAATTCCAGAAAAAAAATCGGAAACGGTATTCCGAAAATCTTCACTGGTTGTATAGCAATAAATGAATCCGGCTGCTAAAGCTGCAATTGCTGCTACAACAAGGAAAACTGGCGTAGACAATCCGCCAAGAACAGCAGAAAGTTTAGAAAGCATTCCAAAGCCGCTGCTTAAAGTGGAAGCAACTTTCCCGATTCCGGAAATTGCTGTGCCGACAGCAGAAACTGCCTTTCCGGCAACCATCAAAGAAGGACCAACTGCCGCTGCTGCCGCTGCAATTTTCCCGAATGGTACGCCGGCATCTTGTAGCTCTTGAAATTTCTGCCAAAGGTCATCCACCTTATCCACGACTTTGCCTATCGTTGTCTGTACTGTTGTAACGTTTTCAGAAATAGGGCTGAACAGCTCTGGCTGCGTTAACTCTTGCAGCTTTCCAATAATGGCATCTACCACGCCAGTGATTCCGTTTTCATTGAACCCAGCGGTCATGTCTGCAAATAAATCTGAAATTGTATTTGCCGCCGTTTGAATCATCGGAAGTAAAGCAGTCCCAATGGTAATTTGAAAAGATTCAATCGCACCCTGCATATTCTCAATTGCACCGCCAACGCCATCTTTCATCTTTGCCGCTGCTTCTTCCGATGCACCGTCACAATTTTTCAGGCTATCTGTCATTTTGTCAATCGTTCCCGGCGTTGCGTTCATCATTGCTTGCAGTCCGGAAAGAGATTCTGTGCCAAACATCGTTGCGAGTGCCTGTTCTTTTTCTTCATCGGTCAAATCCGCAGTGGCTGTCTGTAAATCAGATACAATCGTACTAATGGATTTCATTTTGCCTTCGGAATCGTAAAAAGAAATACCGAGCTGCTCCATCGCTTCTCGTGCTTCGTCTGTTGGTTTGGACATAGAAACAAACATTGCACGCAAGGTTGTACCGGCTTGAGAACCTTCTAACCCAGCATCTGTCATAACACCGGTTGCGGCTGCTAATTCCTCCATGCTAATTCCCAAAGAAGATGCTAACGGTGCAGCATATTTGAACGCATATTGCAAGTCGGATACGCCAGCGGCAGATTGATTCGCAGACTGTGCCAACACATCTGCTACATGGGTCGCATCACCAGCACTGTCTCCAAATGCGTTCATTGCGTTGGAAACAGTATCCGCTACCAAAGACAAATCTTCTCCAGAAGCTTCCGCAGCAGAGATAATCCCAGGCATATCAGCGATAATCTGGTTTGCATCGCTGCCCTTTGCTGCCATTTCTGTCATGGCTTCTGCTACTTCGGAGCTGGAAAGTGAAGTGCTTGCACCCAGTTCCAATGCAGATCCCCGAAGGGCTTGCAGTTCTTCATCCGTTGAACTGGAAATTGCTCCAACTTTTCGCATTTGCGTGTCAAAGTCAATCGCAGAATCCGTTGCTTTTTTTAGTCCAACTGTTGCCAATCCAGCGGCTGCCGTTTCTACGGCGGTAATTTTTCCGCCAAGGCTGCTCAGATTATCTCCAGCCGATTGCAATCCGCTGCCAATGGATTCTGCCGATTTTCCAACAGATTCCAACGCCTTACTTGCCTTATCGGAAAGGTCAGAGATGGTATTTAATGTGCTTTTGGCAGTAGAAACAATGCTTTTTATCGCATCAGGGACTTTAGAAGCCGCTGATTGAATTGCAGAAAATGCGGATTGGAACACGTGTTCTACAGTTCCGGCTACCGCAGATGCAAACGGCTTAATGGCGTTAATTTCTGCTGAAATAGTCTGGAATGCCTTGGATTCAGAAACCGTTCGCTGAATGGAATTTTTGAGAGCTTCTATTCCCGTTTTCGCCTTTTCTGCTGTTGAAGATAAGATTCCAAGAGCCTTGTCTTTTGCCGCTTCTGCTAGTGACTTCATCTGAGATGCAGCAGACTGAATTGGCGAAATTAGCTCTTTCATTTTTGTTTCCAGATTTTGCAAAGCAGTTCCGGCAGTACTGTTTTGGAATGCTTGCATCATCTGCTCTATTTGCGTTTTTATTTTTTGAATAGTAGGAGATGCCGCTGTCCATTGTTGAAATCCATCAGCAAGAGCGGCAATATCTTCCTTTGCGGATGCTGATGCCGTTTTCACAGGTTGCATGCTGGTGCTAAGCTTTTCTGCCATGCTTTCCGCTTTTTTTGTTGCGGTATTGATATTGCTTACAAAACCTTTGATGTCTGCTGTAATTTTCGCAGACAGCGTATAATCTGCCATACACTCACCCCCTCGCTACTATTTTTGCAATCGAATCCAAAGAGCCGTTCAGCGTTACCTTGCACTGCGTTGGGTCATCCAGATGGATTTCCAATTCTTCAATCGTCATCCATTCGTCAATTCCGAGTGGCGTATAAACCACTTTCACTTGAAAACCAGCCTGCAAGCACTCCACACCATCTTCCACTAGTCCCAAATCCACTGCGGATACGGAAAAAGTTGCTTTGGGTTCTTCCAACGCCAGTACATGGGCAACCACGGCTTCTCGTTTGGTATATTTATCTGGGTTACTCTCGCTAAACGAGAAGTTCACTTTTCGGACAATTGGTCCGTATTTGTTCAGCAAATATTGATTGAAAGCTCGTGATGCTGGATATTCACGATTTGACATATAATAATCTCCGAACTTTCCGCCGGTGAACCAAACAACGATGTTGCTCGGTGTAATTTCCGCATCATTTCCACCAAAAAAACTGAATGATGCGTATGGCTTTATATCTATGTTTCGGCTTCCATCGCTATTGAAGTCGGATTCCGTCACCTCTGGATAAATCATTGCTTCCGTAGCGTCTGATTCTCCAGTAGTGTTATCCGCATTAGAACTCGACACTGGAACAACTCCAGTATAAAAATCTTCTGCTATATAAGAAGAAGAAACATCTGTGATATTGTTGCCAAGTTCCAGCTTTTGTGTCTTAATTGGATGATTGCTTGGGTCTCGATAAGCGTACCGAACGCAGCCAGTGTGCAGAACGTCTGTCAGTGGTTCTTTTTGCGTGTATGGGTCTACAACTTCTGCTTGAAAATTGCCGCCAAAATAGTCGATGATTCGAGACTGCAATAGCTCCATTGCTGTTTCTGCTTGTGTCCAATAACGCGCAAAAGAAACGTTGTTTATGTAGTCAAATCCGTTGCCATCTGGTTTCAAAACTTTTGTTTTGCAGGCAGAATCTTCATAAACCACGCCATAATATCCGTTATTGTAGTCCACCTGCGGGACGCAAACTTTTGAACCTTCCGGAATTTTCGTTTCTTTGTAGAGAACCTTTTTGCCGTCATAGCTGTACCATGTTCCGTTTCGGAATACGCTGCTTGCGTCTGTGTTTGCGTCTACTGCTGCTGTATAGCACTGATAATCCGTCCAGAGGGAGCATACAAGAAAATTGATAAAATCTGGGATGCTGTTATAAATAGAGGGATATGGCTTTGCAACGCATACCGTATCATTTAGCATTCCCAAAACGCCTTCGCAGGTGTATGTTCGATTCCCATACAAATCTCGCTCTACTTGTGTCGGTCGTCCAACCCATATCACATTTTCACCCACAGTGTCTTCATCGTGCCGCCGCACATTATCAGATACGACAGTAACCCAGCACTGTAAAACCTGTAGTACTCGTTCATCGTCTACTGGGATGGTAAAAGTAAATTTGCCTGCTTTGGTTGCACTCGTTTTCAAAACCGCATCTTTCAGAAAATAGCCATTCTTCGGGTCAAACAGTGGCAATCTCGGAATAATTCCGTCCCTGCAATTTTCAAATGGAAAGTAATAGGCTGTATACATTATAACAACCTCCTGCATCTGCATAGAATTGCAATTTGGCTTCCGGCAGTGCCTCCGGTGATTGTAACCGTCACGCTGCTGTTGTGCTGTAAATAAGAGCTGATAGAAAACACCGCTTTCCCGTTTGCTTCTTCGATTTCTTTAGCAGTTCCGTTGATGGTTACCGTGCAAGGAAATTCTGCAATGACTGTAACCTCTCCATAAAGTCCACCAACCCTGCCATTCGGAGCATACAGTGTTTCTGTAATTTCTCCAGATTCGCTCAGTGTCAGTGCATCCGGAAGGCTTCCGGAAAAATCGGTCGCATCCCAAAGGAATCCCTTTTGCAATGGAAAATTATCATAGCAATACGGCTCTATATCGGCGGAAATGGTGAAAACAGCATGCTTGGCATCTTCCATGGTGGAATCTACGGTGCAGCGTCCACGATAGGCATAGCTGGAATTGCTGTCTGCAACAATGGTACAAACTTGCCCGTGCAACTCTTGCCGGATGTTTTGATAGAGCTTGTGCCATTCTGCCATCGTACAAGCTGCCACAAATGTTGCAGATAGCGTTGCATTCTTGTAAACCGGAGAGCCAGTCAAAGCTTCAGAATAATCCAGTAACCCGTTTCGCCCTGGAATATCTACGGTAAATGTTTCTACTTCTGGGGCAGTGGCAGAAAAATCCGTCCAATATAGCCCCAATCCATAGCCACCATTGGTTCTTCCAGTGTAGATGCCAACGCTCGCTTCTGCATAAGGCTGTTCTGCACTGATATATTGTAATTGATGGGATTGAATCCACCGAATTCCGGTTTTTCGTTCCTCGATACCATAAAACTCCAATCACGACACCTTCTTTCGCTTCCGTCCGTTTGCTTTGTAAATCGCTTCTACCCATGCCGTTCCTTGTGCTGCATCGGCTTCCAGAACCTGCTGCACGAGCTGTTGCTGTCGTTCTTTGTTGGTATGCTTCGGCTGCTTTTTCCAGAGCTTCTGCGGCTTTTTACCCTTTTTCCGGAACGCATTGGAAACTGCATTTAGAACCGCACCTGCCAAAAGGTTGGTATCTGCTACGACTTTGTTTTCATACGCTTTTAAAATCAACGCCCGTTCCGTTTCGGTCAGGGCGTTGTAATCTGCTTTGGAATAGCCGAATTGTACCGCAAAAAAAGCGAAATCTTGGCTTTTTCGGAACTGTTCCGCTTCTAGGTCAGGCTTTTCTTTACTGGTCGGAAAATATTCCCATTCCACCAGCCTTACCGGAATAAAAAACCGCAGTCCTCCTGAATCTGTTCCAGCGTTGCTGTAAACAGTGTACCATATCCAACATCCTGTACCTGCTGCTGGGCAAATTCCAGAGCCTTCTTGATAGGAGCATAGTCCCCTCGGTCATCTGACAAGCCGTAAGCAAACAGCGTGCAGAGTTCGGAAATGGTTGGATATTTTCCATTTGTGATGGAAACCATCACGCCAGTAATGGCATTTCCAAGTATCTTTTCCAACTGCTCCATTCTGCCGATGGTGTAATGCAAGTGATATTCTTTGTCTTTGATAAAATAGGTTTGCATAAGTTCCTCCTTATTCCGTTGTCAAATCTTCCGGCATATCCGTTACCTTTGTAGCATCTTCCGTGGAGAGATTTGTTAAGTCTGTTAAAGCACCGTTGCCAGAAAAGCTCAAAGAATAGGTCATGCTGTCATCGTATGGAGCTTCCAGCGAATAGTCTGTAATGCAAGCCAGACCGCCAAACAGCGGCTTTTTCTCCTTGGCATCAATGACCTTCAAGCAGACCATATCGCCGTTCTCAAAATATTGCCCGAGCAGCTTGTGCGATTCTGCATTCAGAATGTAAATACCATCGTTGTCAATCGACCATTCTTTCATGCCGGGAATCTGTTTTTTCCAGCCGCCTTTTGTGTCTTTGCTGGACACTTCCACCGTGTCAGCACTGCGGTTAATGGTTAAATTCTGCTGCCCTGAAATTGCAAGCAGCTTAGAACCGTCTGCGTTGTAGATGCAAAGCAGAATGTCCTTCCCGGCTTTTGCCGCATCTTCTGAAAAATCACAGTAAAAATTGTTATCATAACTTGACATCGTATTTCCTCCTAAATCTTACATTTCAATCCATAACTCACCATGATTTCATAGGAAATCACGGCATGATATTCGTTTGTTTCGTCCTGCTGCAAAGACTGCACACCGGTTTCTGTTTGCAGCACCAGTGTAATTCCGTCCGGAAGCATGATGGATTCCGTCAACGATTCTTCTACCGACTGTATCATGCTGTAAATTTCTGTTCTGGCATCGCTCGGTGTTGCAATCGCATGAATCTGTACGGTAAAAATTTCCTTGAACATCGTTTTACTGGAAGCATCCCGTTTTCCGACCATCTCTACAAATAGAAATGGAGAAGGGGTGTCCTTCTCCACAGCATCATAACAAGCATAACCGGTATTTTTCCGGAGATTTTGCAGCACAGCAGCGGCAATCTCCGCAAAGCCGGCTTTTCGCAGCATCATTCTGACCTCAGTCCTCCTTTAGCTCATCTTTTAGCATCTGTTCAAATTGAGGGCGAACGGCTTCTACAGAACGCTGCAAAAACCGTTGCCCCGGAACATAGGAGGCTTTCAGTCGTTTCCCAATCTGTGGAACGAATCGTCCCGGCTGCTGCCGATGCCCATATTCTACATGGGGTGCATAGTGCAGCGTGTAGCCGACCGCTCCATTGATGGTAGTATCCGATTCTTTCGGCAATTCAGTTCGGATGCTCTGCCGCAGCTTTCCTGTATCAGCAGGCGTGTTTCTCGTTGCTTCCCGTGTCAACAAGCCAACGGTTCGGTTACAAACTGCAACGAAATCCGATTTTGATTTTTGCTCCAGTGCAGCAACTAACTCTTCTGTTCCGTTTAGAATGATTTTGATTTTCACGTTGTGCATCTCCGTTCTGGGAGGGTTTGATACCATCGTTCCAGATACAACATCCGCCACCGCCCATGCAAATCTTTGATGGAAGTAATCCGATAGTCTTCCGAACCAGCACGCACCACATCTGCTTCTTTACAGCGTGCCAGCGGAGCATCTGTCAACAGTTTTCGCTGCGTTTGGGTAACATCTCGCCCGACTAGCTCCGCATCCTCTGCCGTCCATTCTGTGAATCGTCCTGTATACCCATTACAAGCTGCACAAGGCTCTTGTAATGTAGTAATAGGATTGCCTAAAATATCTGTTCCGGTCTGGATGGCTTTTAAGAGATGAATGGGGAAATAGTGCATGGTTGCTGCCTCCTATCACAAAAAATGAACCGTGCCGCTGCCGTTTTCCGCCGCCTTGGTTTCTCGATAAGCGGTAAACTCATCTTCGTATTCCGCCAGAACATCTTCCACAAACGTAGTGGAAATTGTATCCGCTCCTTCAGAACGAATGCCCTCATAATTCCAACGTCGAAACAGCTTGACCACGACTTCCGCTGCAATCGGTTCTAACATTTCCGGCAGCGTTGTTTCTCGCACTCGCAAGCAGATTCGCAAGCTTGCAATATCGCAAAGTTCCAGCAGTTGCGGTGTGTTCTCCGCTTTCGGTTCATCCTGCAAGCGAATCTGTACCCGCTCCAGCAGTGTCATGCTTACGCTCCAGTCGCAATCGTGCCAACAATGACACCATCCAGCCGTTCTGCAAACAGTACAGACCCCGTTAAAATCGTGGTCTCATAGTTTGCACGCGTATAATCTGCGGTGTGGGTAATGCCAACCAGTCCCGTTGCATCTGTTGTAAAGCTGAATGCCTTGTTGATTTCCCCACCGGAGATTGCCGGATATGCCAGATTCAGGTTATCGGCAACGGTTGCATAGAATGTTCCTGCCGGAACACTGGAGTTAGACATGACTTTGACATCCAAAAATGTCTGGAAATACGTCATGCCAAAAGCAGTCTGCGTGGTAATGTTGGTCTGCTCCCCAAGATATTTTGAAATATCCTGCGGATTTGCAATCACAATCACGCCATCGGTTGCATCATTCTCAAAGAGTACCTGCAACTTTCCCCAAGCATCTGCTACGGCGGCTTGAAAGCCAGTGCCGGTTGCAGTGCCTGTACCGGTTGCCAAAAATGTCACCAAAGCGGAGCGAATGTTGCTCTGAATCTGTTTCAACAACTCATTGTCTGCCTGCGAAACCGCAAGGTCAAAGCCACTGCGTTGGATGGCTTCCAGCGTTACTGCTTTCCGGTACTTCTTGTATGCCAGTTCATAAGTATTTGCCGGCTTGGTTTCCACCTTGGAAAGCGGAATGATGTCGCCTTCTGCAACGTCTCCATTTGCCATGGTTACCTTGTTTTTGTATACTTTGATGATAGAACCGTTCGCCATTGCCGTGCGTCTGGTGATGCCCAGAAGCTCCTGCAATTTCTGAATGCCATCCACAAATCGATTGGTAAAATCAATCGACTGTGCCTTAGCAAAATCTGTGGTCAAATTGGTATTTGCTTGTACTGCCATAGTGAATTAACTCCTTTACTCAAATAAATTCATGTTGTCTCGAATCGCCTGTAACCGTTTTCCTTCATCGGGAATGGCGAAAATTTGTTCTTTCGTCATGCGTCCTGATGTTCCGGTCTTGGGTGGTTCGCCTTTGAGGCGTTCCTTGACGGCGTTTTCTACCGCTTCTGTAAACAGCGTTGCAAAGGCTTCCACCTGTGTTTTGGTGGTCTTTGCGTCCTCTGCAACCACAGCCGCTACTAGAGAATCCGGCAAATGAATGCCTTTTTCGGATAGCATTTCCCGTGCGGTTTTCTGCATTTGTGCCGCTTCCACCTGCTTTTGCAGGGCATGGAGCTGCTGCTTGTAGGAATCCCGCTCCGTTTCTGCTCGCTGCTGGTCGGTCATTTCTGATAGTTTCTTTGCTTCTGACTGCCGCTGCTCAAAGCCTTGGAACGCTTTCGCAATCATCTGCGAAACCGCTTCTGCGGTCAAAGTAGAAGGCTCCGTTGCCGGTTCTGTCGGCGTAACAGGCGTTTCGGTTGTTGTAACCTGTTCTGTACTGTCTGCCATTATGATTCACTCCTTTCAAATACCTTCCGCAACCCTTCCAGCGTTTGGACGGCTTCGGTTCTAGCCTGTTCTCTGCCATCATCATCCAGAAGAATCAAGCAGGGAAGGCGTTTCACATGGTGCTGCCGTGCCATGGCATTTCCACCGTACACATCATCTGATCGGAAGGTGTACAACGGAATGCCGGTCTGGGCTGCATATTGCTCTGCCACCGGCTGCATTTGCTTGCAGGGCGGGCAGTAGTTCGCATGGAAAAATAAAAGTTGCATCGTTGCTCCTTTCTGAATTTTGGTATAAAAATAGCACCTGATTGCTCAGATGCTGATTTGCTGATAGAAGAACGCCGTACCCACAGGCTTGTTTGTTCTTGGTTTCCACCCTCCGCCAGTTTTTGCCCATGGTCGGGGCGATGATTAAAGTATGATATTTTCGATTGCTGCACGGGCTTCCAGAGCGGTGATATAGTCTGCCATCGCTCTAATCTGCAAATCATAAATGCTTCTCGGGCAAGTTGGATAAAAGTTTAGCTTTCCCTTGTCCCATCTGGCAAGCATGCATTTCAGCTTTCGATACCGGATAGCCACCTGTATATACTCCGCCTTAAAGCGTTCCTTATAGTCTGTGCTGCCCATCATACTTACTGTATCTTTCAATTCTGCTGGTTTGCTTGTTTCCATATTTTTCTCCTTTCGGGCATGAAAAAAGCACCCTTTCGGATGCTTTTTTGTGTATATTCAGTGTTCTTTGAAACTAATTTAACATGGTTGAATCTCAACATCTGCATATATTTCAGACAAAGATTTTCCGTCTATAAATGGGAATGTGAAAACTTCATCTTCTGTACTTAGATCATAATTATCAGTTCCATATCGAATGTGATAATTATCTTTTCCACTTTCTCTGTTCGTACAGAAATCAACATCGCCATCTTTTCCTGCATATTCAAATTCAAACGCAAAGCTTTCTCTTAACAGATATTTTGCTTCTTCTAAACTTTTCATAGCATATCGTCATTCCTTTTTCTTTCTTCTTCTGTAAGTTCCCTTGCATCAGTTCTTTTCAGCTTATTATTTTCATCAAAATAATAGTTGTGTGCATGTTCTCCAAATTCCCCAAGATCTTCTTCAACTGGATGCCCATGCCCATTATTACTGATCTGCAAAAACTGATTTCCGTTTTCATCATAATAATTTCGATTAACGCCGCCTTTTGCATTCACAATTTGCGTAATAGAATTTGGTTTATCCTGCAAGGTCGTTTTCTCAACGATTTTGACTTCTTCCCCAGAAGCGGTATAAACGACTTCATCAAGAATCTTTCCATTTTCATCAAAATGAAGAGCAGAAAGCACTCGTTCGATAACTTCTTTTGCTTTTTTGGAACGTTCTGCACGTTCGTCAGCACTGTATTTCGATTTGTATTTTTTCTGTTTTGTTTTTATTATACCATCTTTCTGCGTATCTGTCAATAAAATTGCATCTGATTTTCCACTTCCAGAATCGGCGTTCAACCGCCTCTTTATCGTCTCCAAATCCTCGACCACCGGCATAACGGTACATCTGCACCAAGGGTGCATCGGTGGGAAATTCAAGCCGGCATTCCGTTTGCTGATTTCAAATGTCTGTCCACTCAACGCACGGCAAGTTTCACAGGTGCGGTGGTCTTCTACACAGAGATATTCATAATGCGTATAAGCTGCATTCCGTTCAAATGGTCGAATTTTCGCTTCATTGGATAAGTACGTATCTTCTGTAAAAACCAGCCGTTCTGCTTGCTTCTGCGATGTATTTTCAAACTTCTGCTGCAAGATTCTTGACATGGTCCTATAATCTTCACCACGAATCAGACCGTTTGCAATCTCGTTTTGTAAAGTCTGTGCTAAGGCTTCTCGGTTTGCCCAAATCCGTTCAGAAAAATCTTTGCCATTACACCAAGGATTTCCAATCACAACTTGCAGCATCTCGCTATCAATCCGGTAAAAATTCGTCCCGAATCCCAACTTCTCCGCTGCATAGTTTGCATATTTCAACACCTGTTTCTCAAAGTGTTCTCGAAATTTCGTTTGCTCAATCGCTCCGATTTTCAACTGCTGCAACACGCTGGAAGTTTGTAAGCCTTCCAAGCGGTTCAGTTTGTAAATGCTTTGCCGAACGGGGAGCAGTTCGGCAAACTCTGGATATTGCTTTGCAAATTCATCCATGTTTTGCAGCAGCAGTTGCTTGTCTGCATCCGGTAATTCTAGCAGCAATGTTCGGAAGGCAATCACATTCTCTTCACCATATTTTGCATAGTACGCTGCGATTTCTTTGTCCAGTGCTGCATATTCCTGTTCATAGTATTTTGATAACTCCGAGAAGAGCTGCTTTTCGTCTTTGCTTAAAGAGGCATCCAATTCTTGCAGCCGCTTGCTCCAGTAGGTATCACTCTGCATCGCCTGTCACCCGCTCCGCCTGTAACGCATCCGCCGCCTCACCGCCGTTCTCCAAGTCAATTTTCTCCAGTTCTTTCTTTGGGTCATCGACAGCAGAAATGACAGAAAGCTGCGTCTCTTTGGAAGTCACACCTGCCATTTGAGCGGCGGTCTGTACCTCTTCGAGCAGGTTCTTTGGTGCATTTTGCGTGAATTGATAGGTGATACCCAGATACGCATCCGCTGCCATTTTCGTTGCCGGATGGCTTGCAATCAGTTTCCATCGCTGATTCATGCCGGAAGAAAATTTCCGTGCTTTGTTTGCCGCTTGATTTTTCATCGGTTGTAGCTTGTACGCAAGTGCTGTTCCGGAGCTGCTGCCGAAGCTTTCATCGGAAATATTCGCCACCATAGATTGCATAAAAATTTGGTCTTCCAAGCGGTCTAGCAAATTCTCCTGCGTTGCATCGGCAGAAGGCTTCTGCAAAAATTCCACTTGAATCCCGTTCAGAATTTCCGCGTCGGTGGGCGGAACATGAATCACACGGTCGTTTCGGATGGTGTGCAGCTCCTGCTCGTTCAGTTTCAAACCTTTCAACAGCAAATACGCATCTGCAAAATAATCCACATCATTTGCTTTTTCTGAGATGGCTTTTTCATAGGCAGTGATTGCAGATTCTACTTGTTCAAATGCTCCTTGCCGTTCCTCGTTTTCAAGGTATTCAATGAGCGGAACGCCTGCAAAATAGTGTGGAATCGCATCCAGATAATGCAAGCCGCCTTTATCTGAAAACGGAATCTCCATGCTGGAAGTGTAGACGCTGCCTACGGTTTCACCATCGGATTTCTGATAATATCGCACACCATAAAGCGGCTTCCGTGCAATCGTATCATCATAAATGATAAAGCATTCTAACGGCGATGCGTAAGTAATACAAATCTGTGCAGTTTCATCCGTGTAAAGCAACTCAAAGCCACTTCCGTAAATGCTGCAATATTTGGATAATTCTGAATTGTTGTCGTCTTGGTCATTGTAGTGTTGAATCTGTTCCAGCTCTTCCGAAACAGTTTCCTCTGGGTGCATCGTCTTGACTGGAATGCCGATGAAATAGCCGTTTAGCGTGTCTACAATGTACTTCGCAAAGTTGCAAATAATCCGGTTGTCCGGCTTCCATGTTGGTTTGGGTGGCTCTAATTGAATTGGATGTCGTCCTTCGTATAAATCTTTCAGATACCGAAACCGCTGACAGTCGGTTTTGTGTTGATTCATCCAATAGGAGAGCCGCTCGGTTGTCAGCTCTGTATCTGTGGAAATCGTATAGTAGTCTTGCCTTCGGAACATGTTGCCGCCTCCTTATAGCCCCCCCATCACTCTGGAAATGCTTGCTTCTTCGCCCATAATTGTGTTGACAAAATATCGCACGTCATCCATAGCATGGTCGTTTTCCTTAATTGGCCTGTCTTCGCTGCATGATTCGTCCCAGCGATACAAGCCAAATTCTCGAATGCAGCCCTTGCAATCGGGAGAGAACTGCAGTTTCCCCGCCTGTAACGCAGAAGAAACTCTCCGGATGCCATCTACAACCGCATTCTTGCCTTTCCGAACGGTGAAATCCGCATTCCGCAGTTCTGCAATGAAGCTCGCTGCGGACGGGTCAACAATGACACATTCAATCTTGTGGCTGCCTGCCAATTGTTGAATCCGTTGCAGATATTGGGCATTGGTGAGCTGTTTGCGTGTCTCTCTGCCACTGTAGTAGTATTCTGCCGCTCGGTAGGCGGTTGTTCCATCATAACACCAAAGCCCAGCAGAGAAGGCGTTTAGCGTGCCATAGTCCACGGAAATATACCATTCGCCTTGCGGATTGTTCCGTTGTTCTATGTGCTTTTCTCGGTCGAATTGTGGATAAATCAAGCCCTCAGCAACGCGCCACAACCCCAATACATAGCGGTCATAAAACGCTCCGGCAGGGTATACAGACGCTGCACGCTGGATTTTTTGCGGTGTCATGATTGGATTATCCTGCATCGTGAAATGCAGATGTAAAACGTCATTACGTTCACCGCTGTCCGCTTTCACAATCCACTGTTGATAAAACCAGTGCTGTGGGTTGTCCGGGTTGCAGTTGAACCACAGTCTTGCATCTCCAACAGACAGTGTTCTGGCAATTGCCTGATTCACAAACGATTCCGGCATTAAGGCAACCTCATCGAATAACACGCCGCTCAGCGTGATACCCTGAACAAGCTTATATGAAGCTTCGTCTTTGCCGCCGAAAACGTGGAATTGGTTTTGCCTGCCATTGCCTTTGACGGTTAAGATGTGCTTACTGCCACCGATATATGACACGTTAAAATAATGCGTGATGTCTGCCATCTGCAGCAACTCCATGATGATGTTACGCTCGGCAGATTGTACCGTGTTGCCGCAGATGCCAAACCGTGCACGGTCAAATGTTGCCATTGCCCACAGAATGAACGCACAAGCCATGGACGCTGTCTTGCCAGACCGCACAGAGCCGTCACAAATTAAAGCGTACGCATCCGGCTTGTATGCCCATCGAAAGACCGTTTTTTGCTTTTTGGATAGCTTTGTAAACGTCACTCTGCATCATCCTCCTGCAACGCTTGCAAGAGTTGTGGCAGCTCTGCAACGCTTTTTTGTCCGTTCTGCTGGGCAAACTGCTTTTTCTTGAGGGCAAGTTCCTCTCGCTGCACTGTTTCGCCAATGAGGTCTTGCAACTTGTCAATTGCTTTTACATTGCCCTTTTCAGCCTCTTCGTAAAGGGCTTGAATCATCCGCATAGCAGCGTCATCGTTTTCTTTAAAAAATGCTTTAGCGGCTTGTTTCAAGCTCCTGTACGCCCGTCTGGACGCTCCTGACGCAATGCCGCCTTTCCTTGCAATTTCTCTTTGTTCTTCCTCTGTACGTTCATTCATCGGAATTAAGTTCTTCTCATTCACCATTTCCTCCACTCCGTTACTTGTAAATAAAAAATCCGGCAGGGAACACCTACCGGATTTCATTTTTCGATGTTATCATTATAGCACATTGTAACTGTGTCAAACAAGTCCAACTTCTAATAGTTTCAAAGCCCTTTTATGCATTCTTTTGGACTTTGATTCTGAAATGTACATCTTCCCGTTAATCCATTCCCATTTTTTCCCTTGTACATACCGATACCGCATCAATACCCGTAAATCCGGCGGCAGTTTTGAAATTTCCTGTTCTACCTGTCGGATGTCTTTCATCAGGCTGCCTTTTAACTGTTCATACCAATTCGATAGTTCTTCCAGCCGTTCCACGTACGTCTGCACGGCTGGAATCGGCTCACCTTTATGCTTTGGCTCACTGTCATAGCAAACCGCTCTCGTACTGCGTGCATCTGCCTGAATCTCTGTAAGCAGCTTTTCGATTTGATGCAGTTCTTTCCATTTGGCATTGCATTGTGTCAGGTCTTCTTTCGTCATTCTCATTTCTCCTTTGTTTTCAGCTGGATTTTCATGAAGTCAATCTGATAATCCTGCTTGAAATGCTGCATTTGTTCCAGTGCGTCCGGTGCTTTACCAAAGATGGGCGGTATTTCAGCAATGGACTGTAGATTCTCAAATAGTCTGTTCAGCCGTTTCTGTTTCCATCCATAGTGCCATTCCAGCGTCACAAACACCATCGCCATGCCCTGATAGATAGCCATTTTGTGACTATACTCGACCTCGTCCTTGTTGTACAGGTTTTTCCGCTGTAAGGCTGGGTTCTTCATTTGGATTCCCTCATCTCTTTGTTTAGGATTTCCGTTGCTTTTTCGGCGTTTTCATTTGTGTCAAAATATACAGTTGGATATTGGGTGACATTAAAGTAGTCCACAAGCCAACAATCATCAGCATGATCATAACCTAAACAAAATTTCAATTCGCCATCATTATTCCAGTCCGGCACATAATCTGGGCAGAGCATATCATGCAGCTGCTCCAATCGCAACAGCAACCGCATTTTCTCTGCGACTTGTTCGGCACGCTCCCTTGTTCGAAAAAAATTTCCGAAGTTTTTTCGTGTGATGTCGGTTCGATGCTCTGTAAACATTTCCTGAATCACTCTGCCAGATTGACTGACATAGAAATATTTCTCCCCAAACTTCCACTCTTCCTGCTTCTTCTGCATCTCTGCTTCTTTCTCCAACGCTTCCAGCTTCCCCAAAAACTCCGCTTTCAGGGCTTCCATTTTCTTTTCGATGTCGTTCATTTCAACATTTCCTTTCTCTTTCATGTTTCCATCCGTACCACTGTGCTTTTAGTTCGATTGCTCCGACGTTGTGCAACCCTCGTATCTTTCGTATCTGTGACAACTTCTCATTTGCTTCGTACACCGTCGAATATAACAGTGGGTGCATGTTCCCATTGTTATCAAGCCGCTGCAACCATTTTCCGGTTGTTGCGTCTCGAATGCCATACAGCGGACAGTGCTGCACATCCAATTTTAAGATTTCCTGTGCCATGTCGTTCACACAGACAAAAGCTTTTGGCTTTGCAAGTTCCTCTGCTGTGAATTTTGGTGGCTCTATCAAATACGAATCGAAACGCATATCAACCAGCTTTAAAAGCCATTGCGTGCAGATATTGTATTCCTGTGCGACTTCTTCGGCTGATCCGCCGCTTAGGTAATCAGATACCGCACGACGCAGCCGCTTTTCTTCGTCCTTCCAGTTCCGAAAAATTGCATCCCGATATTCTCCACGCCGATTCTTGTAAAAATATCGAACTGTGTGAACAGTAAGTTTGTATTTGTCACATAACGCATTGACCGAGCAGCGGTCTACAAAGTAATCATAGGCAACTTGCATTTTAAATTGCTCGGAATATTTTTTTGGCATAGTCATCCCTCTCTTGTTACATCGGCTCATCCAAGTTTAAAATCAGGCTTGCATAAGCTTCAGCGTTTTCTGATACTGGTGGGTCTTGCTGTTTCTTTCCTTTGTGCGGCGTTCCCTCTGTTTCACCCCAATATTGCAGGGTCTTTTTCCAGTTTCGGATAAAATTCCCGTTTTTCGTCTTCCAATCTCTTTCCGTGTAATAGTCATAAAACTTTTGCACATCAATGTGGATTCTCTCTTGCTCTGCAAATAACCGGATTTCTTCCAGCGTTGGAGGAAAATTTTGGTTTTCTGCATCTAAGATAGATAGATAATTATCTTCTTTATCTTCTTCTATCTTCTTATACTGTTGTTGGGAGCCTGTTGGAACCTTGTTAGCACCTTGTTGGCAGTTTGTTTCTTTGCTTGTTGACGGTTGATACTTGTCAAAGTTTTTTAACGCAAATACGGTATATTTCGGGTATTTGTACCTTGTTAGAGTGCCTGTTGATTCCAAGCGTTTTACCGATGTGCGTAGCTGTTGCACTGACAGTCCTGTTTCTTTGGCAAGCGTTTGATAACTTGACACCCTTGCTCCTCGTGGTACTGTGATTCCGTGCCACTTGCTTTCTTCAATGCTGACGGTCAACAGCAGATGCAGGAAGACCGTTTTTGTGTTGATGTCATCGTACCACTCCCAGTTTAAAAGTGACCGATACAGCTTGATATAACCGCTTTCCAACATCCGCCATCACCTCTTTTCTTAGAATGGTACGTCACCATCGCCGAGAATCGTTTGGAAGTCGCTAAGGTCGTCGAGGTCAATTTCCGGCGTTGACTTACCAGCATTTTTGACATCCGCCTCATAGGTATGTACGACATTTTGCGACTGATTGACAACATCCTGCATCGGGTTGCTATAGGGCTGCGTCTGCGGCTCACTGTAAGCCGTTTGCGGTGTGGGTTGGTAGTTTTGCGGTTGGCTGTTATAATCGCTCTGCGTGGCGTTCTGAGCATTCTTTGATTCTCCGAAAGTCACATTGTCCGCTTGCACGTCCATAGCATAATGTTTCACCCCGTTGCTGTCCGTGTAATCTGCGTTCTGCAGCTTGCCCTCTACGATAATCATCGACCCTTTACGGAAATACCGGCTGACAAATTCCGCTTGCTGCCGCCAGCTGACGATGTTGATAAAATCCGCTTTCTGGTCGCTGTTTTTGCTGTACTGCCGATTGACGGCAATCCGAAAACGGCAAACAGCAATGCCGCTTTGTGTGTTTCTGAGTTCCGGGTCTGCACACAACCGACCCATTAAAATTACCTTGTTTATCATTGTTTTTGCTCCTTTCGCAGCGGTGCAACCGCTTTTTCGTAGTTCCGATAGTAATAGTAAAAGATTTCCAGCAGCTTTTTGGCTGTGTCCTCTTTTTTAACAAATGACACCTGTAAGCCGCACCGATTGCCTGATTGCAGCGACCGCAGAGCGAAATAGACGGTTTCGCCGATGCGTTGCACCTTTCGATTCTGGGCAATCATCTGCTTTTCTGGGATTTCAAACGCCTTTAGTTCTTCCTCTGATGTTACGCCCTCTAAAATCAATTCCATGTGCTGGGCATTCTTTGCAGCTGCATCAAATTCTTTCTGAATGCGTTCCCGGTCGTGGACGAAGTTCCCGAAGAGTTCGTCCACGCTTCCTTTCCGTTCGACGATGCAGGAACGCTCGAAGCACTTTCCATTGATTTCAAAGGAATAATCTCCGAAGTCCAGCTTGCGGCTTTCTGTAGCAATCCCATTTGCATGTAAGTACTGGATGATGTGCTGGTTGCATTGCTCTCGGGTGTCGCAGAGGACTTTCACTTTCTTTGCAAATGCTTTTCTGTCTGTCATTTTCCTGCCCCCTTAGATGCCTGAAAACAGTTAATGCAAAGCCCTCTGCATTGCTTGTAAATGTCAATCGGCTGATACAATCGCCCATCCTTGCCCTTTGCAGCTTGTATGGGCTTTTTGCAGTTGCTACAGTAAATTTGACGGGGTTGCTGTTGCTTTGCTGTTGGAGCATTTCCAGCGGTCTGGTAAGCGTCTGTATCTGCATCCTTTGCATCATCAATGCAGAGCAGACCATTCAACGCATACTTTCGGGCATAGCTAGATGCCGTGCCAGTAATCTGACTGGCATCCATGCCTTTCTTGTCGTCCGGTTCTCTCGCAAAGGCGGTCACTGTAATAGCACTGCATCTGCCTGTGACATCCTCTGCCGTTGCAGTTGTCTTTACATAGATGCGATTGCCAACCATGACAATATCATCCGAGCAGTAAATTAAAACGCTGTGCTGCTCTGCAAGCGGTTTGACCGCCTCTAAGATGTCCTCAGCACTGCGGTATTTATACTTTCCAAAGCTGTTGTACTGCCCTTTCGGGGCTTTTAGTTCGTTCTGGATTGCCAGCAACCGTTCCGGCAGTCGCCGTTCATCGGGTTTCTGTTTCATCTTCTGTTCGTCCATGCTCTTCACTTCCTCCTTCTGCTAATTCCAACGGGCATTCAAAGCCCACATAACGGGTTGGCTCTACAATGTACTCTCCGGTGATGTTGCAGCGATTCTTGTACTTGTCATACATCTGACAATATGCACATTCGATGTGTGCGACATCGTGAAACGTCACCGGAAAGCCGAATTCATAGTTGACCCGCACGAAAACATACTTTTTCACGCCGGATTCAAACATCTTCTGCGTTCATCTCCCTTACAAGGTCGGCGGCATAGGTCGTGACTGTGACGCTTTCCACCCATTCTGCAAGGCAATCCTCGCAAAGCCAAGCATCATCGTTACCGACAATCCGAATCAGTTTGCTGTCGCCGGACACTTCCGCACCGCATCCATCACAGTAAACATGCGGCACACGCTTTGCACCGCAATTTCCGCACCGTTCGCAACAACTGCAATCATTTTCAATCTTTATCATCCGTCACCACATCGCTTTCCAAGAAGTCCAGCTGGCTGAGATTCAGGTCTGATTCATCCTCGACCTGTTTTGCCAGCGTTTGCAAGTCTGCATCTACGAACGCCTGTGCAGCTGCATCCAGTTCGCCAAGAATCCGATACAGCGGCTTCATGACATCGAAATGGTCAGCCTCTTGCATCGGGTCGAGCGTGGTATTATCTGCATGCATTGCTTCCACGCACATGATTGCAACCTTCATTGCGTTCTGTCTTAAAAAAACTTCTCCTTTTTGCATCTTGACTTTCCTTTCTCCCTGTGTTAAGATTGGGATGTGTTAGTTTTTTATCATCCCTCGTCACTGGTTGCCGCCGGTGCGAGGGTTCTTTTTTGCCCGTTCCTGCAGTAACTCTTTTTCCAGAGCCTCGCATTTCTCTTCTGTCAGTTTCAGTTGTCTTTTCATGGCGTTTCCAAGTTCGCCGGCTGTCACTTTTATAACGTTGTACGTTTCTTCCTCCGACCATCTCTCAGACAATTTCTGATTCATTTTGCGTTTTCGATAACGCTCTTTCGCCTGTGCATCCTGTTCTTTTTTCACCACTTTTCTGCACGCTTCACAGTATTTCAACGCAATGTGGCTGTGATAGCTGTTGTGGTAGATGTCGCTGATTGGTTCGTTGCATCGCAGGCAATACTTGATAACTTGCATTTGCATCCGCTCCCCTACTGCGTTTTTCTTCCTGTTTTTCTCCTGCTTTTCTACCCCAAAAGACGGATTTTTCCGTTAGTCATTGTCAGACGGGGGAGTGCTGCACCGTTCTGCACAAACGTCCAGTAGTCGATGTGCAAAGTCGTTGATAATCTCCGGTGGGATGTCGGTCAGCGTGGTATGTACTCGTTTCCCACCGTTGTCAAAATGAGTAATCTCAATGGGCATACTCTCGCCCGCCTGAATCGCAACAACGCTGTCATTGATTAGCTGATTGCACTGCTCGTACTGCCGGAGATTGCTTTCCATGCGGTCTGCTTCCTCTCGTGCTGCTTGGTAGTCAAATCCAGCTGGAACGGGTTTCAATGCTCTGCCGGAATCCGCTGCTTGCTTGTCCAATAGGTGATTGTGACGCCGCCAGGCAACCCAGCAGATAGCGGCAGCAATGCCGCCTAAAATCATCGTTTGCATTTTCGCTCTCTATCTCCTCTCCTGCACCGTTCGCACGTTAAAAGGTTCGGGTCTTCTCGCTCTCTGCCACATCGGGTGCAGCGTCCTTGTTCACGCCACTTAGCCCGAATGGCTTTTGTTTTCGCCTGTCCTTTTTTCTTCCGTTCGGGCGTTAATGCAGCGTACCAGAAGCGATGCCCTGCGTTGATCGCTTCCCGGCATTTCGGACAAGTAACAAACCCGTCCGTTGCGGAAGCGTTACGACACCGCACACAAACATGGTGGGCTTTATACCAGTTGTAGCTTTCCAGTGATTCTTGATTCTTCTTCAGACGCTGTTCTTCTGGGGTCATTTGCTCACATCCTTGCTTAATTTGTCAAGAATCTGGCGTGCTGCATCCATCGCAATCGCACATTCCACACGTCTTCCTTGCTTAGCAAGAGCCATTGTCGTGCCTGCAAACATTGCAAGCGAGATTTTGGCAGCTTGTAAAGGATCCATGCTCTCCAGTTCCTCGATACGCCAGCTGCCTTTGCCGGGTTCAATTGCTGTTGTCTTCATCTTTTTGCTCCTGTGACTGGCTCGGATGCGTTTTTCCCATCTCCACATTGATTTCATCTGTAGCATCTTGGATAAGAATGTCGGCTACCTGCAAGATATGCTCTCTATCTTCCTGAGTAAGCCCACCCGTGATACCGATAAACGCATAAAGTGCCATTTTAGCGGCGTCAAGTCTTTTAAAGCCTCTCACTTTGACCTTAGATACATTGCTCTTTCGTGTCGTTTTGATAACGATTTTTCCCATCTTTCTGATTTTCCTTTCTGTTTTTATTTCGGCAGACCGGACACACATACCACCCGACAAACTGCCAGGATACGTTCCAATCCAGCCCGCATTGCTCGCAGTACATGTATTTGAACCCGTTCCGATACTCAACTTTCCGGCTCATGCTCTGCCATCCGTTCTGGATGTTCTACGAACTCCGGATTCCGTTTGTAGAACTCCACAATCATCATCGTCAACGCTTCATAGACCGAACGGTCTGCCTGCTCCTTCGCTGGCACAACGCTGACTTCCATTGGTTTTTTCATGCTGCACCTCCTCCACAAACCGTATTTCTGTTTGCATTTGCAATTGCCATCCCAATTGCAGCCCATGTAACCTGTTTCTGTTCTTCCTGCGGCAATACGCCAAGTACAGTAAGCAGCGTAGACAATTCCTGCACATCCACCGATAAATGCACATTTGTGCAAATTTGATGAATGGCAGCTAATGTGCTTGCATTCAGCATAAAGATTCCTCCTTTCAGACTGCATCCTGTTCAATCAGCGGCAACAGTCCATTCGTCTTCAGCAAATCATAGATAAACAGCCGTCCTTTCTGCGTCCAGTAGGTATGGACTTTGGTGTGCTGCTGCCCGTCTGCTCCGGGGAACGTCTGCGTTTTGGTGCTGGTGTAGCCCTTTTCTGCATACTTCTGATACAGCAACCAGTTTTGCCCTTGCTTATACTGTACGCCATTCTGATGTAAATAGCGATTAAGCCAAACGCCAGACTTTCCGTAGTCCTTAGCGATGGAAGTAATGGAAAGCAAGTCTTTGCAGTTCAGGACAACATCATAATAGCTTGCCTTGGGCTGTAGCTCTGCAATCTGCTGTTCCTGCACGGCGACGGTGGTTTCCAGCTGTTGTTTCTCTCGCTGTTCCTCAATCCAGCGTTCCGCACGTTTTACGGGATCTGCAATCATGTAGCTGTCCATCGCTGCCTGCTCCCGAACGCTGAAATAAGTATCCACCAGCACTTCATACGCCTGCCATGCCTGGTCGGTGTTCAGGCTCTTGGCGTGCAGCAATGCTCCCTTTTCCGTCCAGAGGTAAAAGTTTGTTGCTCTTGAACCATCCTCAATTTGATGACGGTTCAAAAAATCTCTTTTTACCTCTCCTGTTAAGCAATAATAGTGCTTTCCCTCAATGTACCGTGTTTTATTTCGATTGAAATTGTTGGAAATCACTTTACTGTCCGTTCCGTACTGCTCCGCAATCTGAGCGGTGGTCAGTACTCTCTGATTGTTGGTCTCTACGACCTGTAAATTTGGGTTCATGATAAATCTTCCTTTCTGTGCTGGAATAGCACTTCAATCGGCGTTTCCGGAAACCACGTCTTCTGAATAAAGATTGCCTGCTCCACAGTGAACGAGCGTTTTCCGCACGTTTTGTGCCAGAGCGTCCCCTCGTCCACGCCGAGTGCCTGTGCCATTGCCTTTTTCTTAATGCCTTTGCGTTTGATTTCGTATTCGAGAAATGGGTAATTATAACTCTTTTGTTTCATTTGTTTTCCCTCCGTCTTATCTGTGCTTGACTTTTGTAATATTTTGTGGTATGCTATCAATATCATCTCTCACGGAAGGAGGTGATACAATGGCAAACACCAAGCAAACGAGCAAGTCTGTTGCTTCTAAGGCTTCAAAGATTCTTCGTGACGGAAGATATAGCAAAACCTCGAAGTCTGTAGCAGGCAGTGCACTTTCTCAGACAAAGAAGGGCAAGTAAGAGCAACTTGCAATTCTTTTTTTGCGGTGAAAACGAGGCGTGGCGACTGTGCTTCGCCTCATTTTTGCTGTTTTCAGGGAAATTATTTCTTCCGAATCAGCCACAGCACGCAGCCCAAAACGCCGACGCTGCACAGCAGGCTGATAACATCCAGAACGATTTTCAGCGTTTCCATGTGTTCACCTCCCTTCTTTCTAAAAGGTTGACACCGTGCGGAATTTGTGTTATACTATTCCCGAACCCTTGCCGGATGTTCGTTCCATCCGGTTTGGATTCAGTCTTTTTTAGTTGATAATATCACGCATCAAATCAATGATGGTTTTTATCAACTGTAGGATGGCGGTAATCAAGATGATCGTTTTGGTTGTTCGGTCTTGATTGCCGCTTTTTTTCTGCCGTTTTTTCGGCTTTCGCTGTTTCCCCACGGTGTCCGCTCCTTTCTGTGGTTTTCAAAAACAAGTCATTTTGTTGTTTCTGTAGCTTTATTATACGTCGCTTTGTTGTTATTGTCAATAGAAAAAACGCCATTTTGTAGCTATGCACAAAATAGTTTATGTCATTTTGTTGTGATTGCACAAAAAAAGAACAACGTATTGACTACGGCAACATTTTGTAGTATTATAAAAGAGAAGGAGGTGACAAAGATGGATAAGAAAGATTTTGGTGCAAAACTGCTTGCTCTTAGAAAGCAAAAAGGAGCAAGTCAAGCGGAAGTTGCAGAGTATATAAATCTTACAGTTGCAGCATACCAAAATTATGAAAATGGTCGACGTGAAGCCGGATACGAAACCATATCAAAGTTGGCGGATTTCTATGGTGTATCTATTGATTATTTGTTTAGTCGAGAGCCTGCTCCGGATGACCCGATCGAAATGCTCTCCAGAGAATTAAACCTGAATCTGTACGAAAAAGCAATTGTGACAGCGTATCTTGCAATGGACACAAAAAGCAGGACAGATTTGGTAAAAATGGTGCAAACTGTAGCAGATGCCGTTCAGAACGGGACAGAATCCAAGTATACATACACCATACAAGTTGCAGCCCGTGGCGATGCAGCGAAGAGCCGGCAGGAGCAGGGGGAAGATGTGACCGTATCCACAACCCTTGGGGCGGTGGAAGACCAGATGGAAGAAACGGCGAAAGCGAAAGAAGAAGCATCGTCCTGACAAGAATTTTGAGAAAATAGCGGGGAAGAGTGCTTGTCGCCCCCTTATGGGGGTGTGGATTGAAATAACAGTTTATCAACAATCAGTGAAAAAACCGCCCTGCAAGGAATTGTGGGGCGGTACAATTAAGGAGCGATTATGAAAAGAGCAGTTTTTTATGGTCGTTATTCCAGCGACCGACAAACAGAACAGAGCATTGAGGGGCAGCGGCGTGTCTGCGAAGAGTTTGCAAAGGCAGAGCAAATTCAAATCGTGGGCGAATACATCGACCGGGCAACCTCCGGCACTTCTACAGAACATCGAGAGCAGTTTCAGAAAATGCTAAAGGATAGCAAGAACGGCGGCTGGGATTATGTGCTGGTTTACAAACTCGACCGATTCGCCCGTAGCCGCTATGATAGTGCCATCAGTAAGCAGCAGCTGAAAAAGAATGGCGTAAAGGTATTATCTGCGACTGAACGCATTACAGACAGTCCAGAGGGCATTTTGATTGAAGGTTTGCTGGAATCCATGGACGAATATTTCAGCCGGGAACTTTCCCGAAAATGCAAGCGTGGCATTCGGGAAAGCATTATAAAAGGGCATAATTTCGGCGGTCGGGTCCTGTATGGCTATGACCGGAAAGACAAGCGATTTGTCATCAACGAAGAGCAGGCGGTGAATGTACGGCGGATTTTCAAAAGCTATCTTTCCGGCTGTACGATTCAATCCATTGCAGACCAGCTGAATGCAGATGGATACCGGACGAACTACGGGAACGAATTTAAACGCTATACCGTTTCCGACATCCTGCACAATGACAAATATACAGGGATACACTACATAGACGGCATCGAAGAGCCGGAAACCTGTCCGGCAATCATCTCACAGACGACATTTGAACGGGTAAAGGAAAAGTTGAATCAGTCTGCCCATCGTTCCAGAGAACACGCCACAGGGCATACTTACGCACTGTCAGGGCTGTTGCAGTGTGGTGTTTGTGGAAGATATGTCTGCGGTTCGTCTGTAGAACGGAAGTATTTCTATTACGCTTGCCGGAGCAGGGAACATGCAGAAAACAGCGTACATATTCATGCAGACAAGCTGGAGCAGGTGGTGATAGATGCCTTGCAAACCTTTTTCACAGAAGAGCAGGTTTCCACGCTCGCAGAACGACTGTACCAAATCTATACCACGGATATGGATGGAAAACCAGACCGCAGCAAACGGCTGAATGAGATTGAAAAACAGATACAAGGAACGGTGAACGCTCTGATTGCGTGTCCAAGTTCCAAGGCATTGCAAGAAAAATTGACTCAGCTGGAAGAACAAAAAGCAGAAATTGAAAAGATGCCGATTTTGCAGCCGCAGCTGAAAAAAGAGCATTTTGAAAATTATTTTCACTGGCTGGCTCTTCGGCTGGAGCATATCGAAGACCGTCAGACGTTTTTCCACACTGTGATTCACAAAGTGCTTGTTTATCCAGAAAAAGCAGTTATCATCTTGAATATGATGGATGAAATGGCAGACCCACCAAAGAGAGAACAGGTTGAAGCGTTTATGTCTAATGTAGGGGAAGTATCTTTGTAACCCTGACCGAACTGAACCATCGTGAATCCAAGTCCCTCCAGATTCTGTGACATCTGCACCGCACCCCAACGGTCAAAAGCAATTTCTTTGATATGGAATTTCTGCCCCAGTTCATCGATGAAGTTTTCGATAAAGCCATAGTGGACAACATTGCCCTCCGTTGTTTTCAGATAACCCTGCTGCTCCCACACATCATAGGGAACGTGGTCACGGCGAACTCTTAAAGGCAACGTTTCTTCCGGCAGCCAGAAGTAAGGCAGAACGTAGTAATGCTCATCTTCTTCAGTTGGAGGAAATACCAAAACAAAAGCTGTAATATCCGTAGTGGAAGATAGGTCGAGTCCACCGTAGCAGATACGACCTGCAAGCATCTCTTCATCAAAAGCGACCTTGCATTTGTCCCATTTTTCCATCGGCATCCAACGCACCGCCTGTTTTACCCATTGATTCAAACGCAGTTGTCGAAAAGCATTTTCTTCACCGGGAGTTTCCTTTGCAGAATTACACGCAGCCACCACCTTATCCATGCCGATGGTCTTATCCAGACTTGGATTTGCTTTTTTCCACACCTTCGGGTCAGTCCAATCCTCCGATTCATCTGCACCATAAATGACCGGATAGAAAGTCGGATCGTGCTTTCTGCCTTCCAGAATGTCCTTTGCCTTTTGGTGAACTTCATAGCAGATGCTGTTGGTGTCTGTACCGGCTGTGGTAATCAGGAAATACAAAGGCTGCATTCTCGCATCACCGGAGCCTTTGGTCATAACATCGAACAGCTTTCGGTTCGGCTGCGTATGTAGTTCATCAAACACAACCCCGTGGATGTTGAAACCATGCTTGGAATAGGCTTCTGCCGAAAGCACCTGATAGAAGCTGTTGGTCGGAATGTACACGATACGCTTTTGTGAGGTCAGGATTTTCACTCGCTTGGAAAGGGCAGGGCACATTCGTACCATATCCGCTGCTACGTCAAATACAATGGCAGCCTGTTGGCGGTCGGCAGCACAACCGTAAACTTCGGCACGTTCTTCACCGTCACCGCAAGTTAATAGCAGAGCAACGGCAGCAGCAAGCTCTGATTTGCCATTTTTCTTCGGAATCTCAATGTAAGCCGTGTTAAACTGACGATAGCCATTCGGTTTCAGAATGCCGAACAGGTCACGGATAATTTGCTCCTGCCAGTCCAGCAATTCAAACTTTTTTCCTGCCCATGTGCCTTTGGTATGACTAAGGCATTCGATAAAGGAAACGGCATAATCTGCCGATTTTTTTATTGTATTTAGAATCTTCTGCCATAAAGCGTGTCGGTCTGAATCTTGCCATTGCATCACCTCCCTCAACAAAAAAGACCTGCCAAAAAGCAAGTCTGTATCATTTATTTTTATGCCCCGGTGGGCTGTTTTATAATTGAGATTCTATTCCTATTGTAACCATGTTACCATACAATTTCAAGTATAGCAAGCGGCTAAATGAACAGAAAAAACGTCGAAATTTCTACGGTTTCTTGTGTACCATACACGAACAAAAACCGGGTGTACGACCGCCAGAGCCTTTCGGCTCCGGCTTTTTTGTGTGGAATTTTGTTTGGTTTAGTTGTACTGCTTCAGCAGAATTGCAAGGGCGGTTTTAGTTTCCGCATCCGCCGGCGGTACATCCAAGCCACGGTCGAAGTTGAAAACCGTTTCAGCATTTCGCCGCAGTGTGATCTTGGAGGCTCTGCCTTCCTCATATCCAAAAATGGAAGGCTCCTCATAGTGTTTCACCCAGTAGTGAAAAGTGCTTGTTCCTACCTGAATTGTTCCTTCTGTCCACATTGTTTTTTCCTCCTGTTTTCGTTGTTTTTGCCTCTTGGCATGATGTATATTACCATAACTGCCGAGAGAAGTCAACGAAATTTCCGGCATATTCTGCACAAAGATGAAAGCAGAAAATTGTGTATGATACCAACCCAAAAAACAAGTCCCACGTTGCCCTGTGTGGGACGTTTGTGAGAAAGGGAAAACCACTCGGAGGAAACAAAACTACGCCAGACAGGGGCAACACAGCGGCTGTACGAGTCGCAGCCCCCTAGGTTGGGGGCTGCTTGGAGCGTGCAGAAAAGCTTACCGTGTGATTTTGAAATCGCCGTAGTAGAAGTGGTTTTTCCTGATGTAATCCGTCA